>Ga0065711_1032023_pt1 | contig 28197 bp, 18 predicted proteins | sample Hoacrofraction12_FD_59098 | JGI IMG/M metagenome (GOLD analysis project Ga0065711, IMG submission 59098) | Hoatzin crop microbial communities from Cojedes, Venezuela - Epithelial fraction 12 v2 (version 2) | ecosystem: Host-associated > Birds > Digestive system > Esophagus > Crop | place...
GGGAGGAAGGCGGGGGGGTCGGTCGGGGTCTGCGGCCTCGCCTCTTTGCTCCCGCGCCGAGCACGCGGCGGGGGCAGGCGCGCGCGGCCCCGCTCGGCCCCCGCCTGCTCAGGACGGGCTCCGCCGATGTCCTCGCACCCACAGGGACGAACCCGGCTTTAAGCCCCTCGGAGCATCAACACATCGTGCTCATTGCAGTGAAATACTCGTTTGCATAAATAAAAGTAATTCCTGAATCCAGGCTTCTTCTCCAGCGTCCTCACCTGCAGTCCCCGCATGCTAGCCAGGGCCAAAAGGAATTTGTGGGCAGACTGGAGAGGTTTGGGTTATAACTGAATTATAACTCGTAAATAAAAAGTATATATTAGATGGAGAGGAAGAAAGGGAAGGATTTTTTTTCTAAACCATAAAAAGCTTTAGTGATGTGCAATAACTGCAAACAGATTGTCAGTGATGACTGCTGCCCTACAGAAGGACTGCAGCAAGATGTCACCTGACAGCACCCAAACGGTCCCTGCCTCCTGGGCACCCGGAGCTCGGTGACAAGCGTGGCCTGGGTGCAGAACTGCTCTCTCACGGCCCTGTCACCTGTCATTGTTTGCACCACACAAAAACGAAGGGAATGTTACATAAACAACCGAGGTGAGCCTAACCTGACACCCAAAGCTTTTATTCTTTATTTATTCTGTTTATAATGAAAAAAACCACAGCGTACGGAGCGTTGTGTTTCACACTGCTTTCACAAAAGTGAGTTTAGACAACTTTCGCTTCTCTGAAGTGGTAGATTCTGTATTTCTGAACTGCAGCTTGGGGCCAAGTCTTGGAGTTGACGTGCTGTGAATGGTGACCCTAACATCAACACCCAACAGCGGGGACATTCTGTCCCTGGTGCCTGAAGCTACCACAGGATTGGGGAACAGTACAGCGAGAGCTTCCAGCAGTCCTGCTGCAGCCGTTATCTAAATTCCAGGTGTTTTACCAAAAATGCTGAAACCTGGTCAAGTGCCAGCTGGCCTTCAATTTTTAGTTTATGCGTGTTCTTATACCTCTGAGTGTGTTCACCCAGAAATCTTCTCTCCAGACTTTTAAAAAGACAGAAAACAAGAGATTTTGTTTTCCAGAAAATAAAACCAGAACAGAAGACAAAAACTAGAACTCCATCCAAAGTTTGACCAGTCTAAATGCTGCGTCAAAGGAAATATTAAAGAATAAATTTCCATTATGCTGCTGATATTAAATGGTTTACAGGTTAACACACCCACAGCAAACATGGAGATTTCTATTTACGTCTTGGAAAGAAGTGACTTCTCAGATGGTGTGCTAATCTTCCTACTGACTATTCAAACACACCAGTGGAGCTGACTGCCCTCTCTGGAATAATCTCCCTTGAACAGTTGTTAATAGTATTGATGCGATCAGGATGCACTTTATATTTCTGGAAATGGAAAAAAGTATCTGACTGTGCAAACTAGTTCATCTACTGATCAGCATCAGAGAAGGAGCTATATTCAAATTTTATTGTTGCCTTTGGGGAGGAGAAGACAATAGGCTCACACAAAACTTCTGCATTTCTAAGTTTTTTGGTTTTAAGGTGAAGCCATATTTCTGCATGGGAATTAGTTAACTAACTCACTATTTAAATTATCCTTCACCATGACATTTGTGGAAACGTATATAAACCAGTCCTCTGGAGATGTCACATAGAAAATTCCAAATCAAGCCACTGTAGTAATGTTTGCCAGAAGATGGACATTTTTGTAATTAAAAAAAGTCCTATAGAAATTAAGTTTTAAAATAGAAAGACTATCATCTTTATATCCCTCAGGATCCTATCAAAATCACAGCTCTACAAATTGCATAACCGTAGTTTGGAGTTTTAACAGTTTCAAAATGATGCTGCTTGGAGCTCCAATGTACTACAGAACTGTCTTACGGTTAAGACAGGATTATTCTAAGAACAGGTCCTCTAAACAGAAAAATAAATTTGGTTACTCTCTTGGTTTCTTAGCCTAAAGCAAACTTTGCCTCATATCAAAATACATGCTATAATTCAAAGAGAAATAGAGTAGCTCAGTTATCTGAGGAAATACTAATTTAAAAAGTTCATCTCCTGCAGTGGAGGTATGAAAGTACCAGAAATAATCAGTGTGGATGTAGGGCCACTTAAAGGATTTAGGAGCCATCTTCCTCCTATGATATGGATCTTCTGGTGGTGAAAGCAGCCAAGGTCTCAGCTGCGTGAAGGTGAGCTGCTGCATAGTCCCTGCTCAGAACATACCCTGAAAGTACAGATGTGTAGTTCTAGCTGTGCCAAGCTCTTCCTGTTTCAACCTTTAGCCCCAAGGAGAAAAAAAAAAAGAAGTGTCAAGAGGAATCAGAGGTGCCTCCCCAATACCTGTAAAGATAGATAAAGTCTTTATGCCTCTTTGAAGAGCCCCGGTCCATATTACTTCTTCCTGCTAAAGGAAGACACCTCACAGATGTGGCGGCAGAGACACGAAGATGTAAGCCGAACTGAAGCTTTCTTTCCATCCCTTGCAACGATTAACCTTTTCCCTCAGATCTCCAAAGGCGAGATGAAAGATCCCTAAAGATCAGAATTCCAGCGAGCGAGTGTGACCTACTCCATTAAGGGCTTTAAACATTAAGACTAAAACCTTGAACTCCATCAAAACTCCAGCAAGCAGCTTGCGCACAGTAAAGCAGCGGGAAGGATCAAAAACCCTCCGCCCAAGCTTCATCCTAATTGCCCGACTGCATTGTGCGCGAGCTGGAGGCGATCGCCACGCTTCTTCAGCAGCCTGGTTTAGAGCACGTCTGAAGGGGTTTGACCGCGCTACAAAGACATGCAATAGCGTTACGCCCAAGGAGAGGGAGTGCTGCGCACTGCAGGGCGAGTAGAGCAACCAGCCCGAGCAGGACGTCCTCTCGCTTGCTCAGCGCTCCAGCAGCCAGCCGCACACCTTCCGCGGGGAAACGAGGAGACCTGCAGAGCGGCCTCTCTGCACTCCCGCGTTAATTCGCCTGTGGTTCGTCATCAGCTTTGTGGATGAGGCCCTGCATAGCTCTGTCGGAATGAAAAACATTGCTCGGAGTAAGTTATAGTGGAAGGATATCATGATTATCCTGCCTTATGATTTATGGAATATTGATAATATTTTTAAAAATTTTTTTTCAACTTTTGACATGATTCCTGGTAATACCAGCAGAGACCTACTTTGTGAGCTGAAAGCACCTGTACTTCTGGCAGGTTATACGCAGGCTACTTACAATTCATTTGTTTTTCTTAGCTTTGTGGAGAAGAAGAAATACCATACCACAGTCTAATACTGGATAAAACAGCAAAAATCGAATATAGTCCTGTATAACCTGTACAATACCAACACATTTTACTGGAGGGTAAGTGCACTTCTTTGGGGTGAAAACCATATGCTATTTGCAAGTCTATAGCACCCAGAACAGAACTTCCATTCATGATGTAAGCATTTGGGCATTATCACATTGCAAGCGTCAGTATTATTTAAAGAGTTGTTTTTAAAGTACTGGTATAAAATTTAAAAAAAATATTTCAAAGGTATCTGTTAATGCTCTAACAGTCTTGTCAGTAGCAGTCTCTGTGCAAGATAAAAGTTCAGGTAATACTGAACACAAGGAAAGCCTTAGTCCAAGAGAGATGTACACAAAGCCAGAAAACTATATGGCAAAAAGTCTCCTAATCTGCTTAGGAAAAAGGACTCTGACATGCAGTCTTTACAAGCTACTCCCAGGCTACTATATCTTCATGATCAGTAGTTTCTACAAGCTATCTGGAAATGCTGCTGTTCACATTAGCAATGTCCTTCAAATCCCTGCATTTTTTTTCCAAATAAGGAGCAACAAATATATACAGATGATGACACGCAGCATATATGCAGAAAAATTTAAGGGTGGCCAGTACAAAACTGTAAAATATTTTATGGACGAAGATTTTGTAAGTTTTAACATTACTTGGCTTATACATTTTTACAGCGGACGTTATAAAAACTGACTGTATGGTAAGTAATATCTATCCATCTATCGCCTATCTATCTATCTAAATAGTGGATAAAAGTTAAAGCTACAGCTTACGCATAAAATATAATTTCATCTTTGTACACAACGAACCATGTAGAAAGAATAGTTTACTGTCTGACTTCATTGCTAGGCTAATTCCTATGCAGGTGAACGTATAACACTTGGGAACTTCAGATAATAGAGTTCTCAGCTATGAAATGAATCAGTTTGCCATTGATTTGTACAAAGATTAGCTCTGCAATGACCACCACTAATAAGAAACCAAACATTAAAGGGCTATGTCAACTGCAATATACAGTTTCCCCAGATGTTTTGCACTTATGACTTCTGAACTAGTATCAGTATTGCATTTATTCTATGTGAACTATCAAAGGTTATGTCAAATGAATGTATTGCCATTTTCAATATTATCAATTTTTCAAATTATTGATTTAATAAAAGTTCACACTGCTTTTGAAACATTTTAAAAAGATTCCACGGAAGCTTCTACTTTGCCATCTGAACTGCAGCGCTGCCTTTCGGACATAAGCAATCAGTGCAATGGTTTGCCAAAGACAACATCAGCAGGGTTAACTCTAAATTAATCATTAATCAAGGAAAACTTGACTTGCTCATTTTTTAGTCTTCTAAATAAAACTTTTGTTTTTTTAAACAGATCTAGTCCCAAGCATTACAATCACACATTTAAGCTTTTTCTCATGGGTTGGATGTGCATAACGAATTGAACGTTTCTTCCAAGACAGAAAGAAAAATGCTTCAAGGCAGACAGAATTTGAATAAAGCATCAATCTGCTGCTGCAGTCAACCAAGCCTGACAAGAACTCGTCATTAATTTTAAAAAGAACCTCAACACGTAGACTAACAGGGCGAAACTTCCATATGTATTCCATGTTGGTGGTTTTGAGCTGACACTCTAGGTGTTTTCCTCCAGGCTTTTGTTTTCCTTTTAATCAGGAACCACTACGCTGTTGTCAAGCATGCTAACAATGCTTTCAAACAACTAGTGTGCTTGTCACTACAATTTATTCATCAATTTTTCTTTATTTCATTAATTTGAACACCTATAGCTGATGATCTTAATACTGGTATTTTGAAGAAACAGCAGTTCTAGGCAAAAAAAACAAAACCTGAAATGATATTGATATTACTGCTGTTGAAAACTTCACTGGTCCAAAGACAGCAGCCCCAAAACAGCTATGTACAAAATGGTTCAACATGTTAAAAGCTGACTAAGAAAATAGCTTCCTGGGCAGTTTAAATAACACTAAGAAAGCAGAAACACTAAAGTCTTTTATAGAAGGCGAAAAAAGCAGAAAAATAAGGCTCTTTATTAACTGTGAAGCTAGACTTTTCTATTGTGAAGACAAAGCACCACCTGTGACCTTTAAGATATTTATTTTGTTCCCTCAGACTTTGTCCCGTGCAAAGGATTAAAACATTATTCATTCCATAGATACAAAAAAATCTCATCTACACTGCTTTTGATTTTCTTCTCAACACATCCATGATGTTTCCAATAAACATTTTTTCCCAACTCCTGGAGTTCTTAAATAACTTCTTCAAACACTCCGGAGAACTGTTGACAAAACTGTGAATAATGTTCAGCCAAATTGTGTGTGTCACAAAGAAACACCTCACCTACCAGCACGCATTCCCCCGAGACGGTACATTAAAGCAATGCAAACTTCAGCTCTGCAGCTCCCAAGGACAGCCATCTTACCCACGCATGGCAAAGCACGGCCACGCCACAGTGCCCTTACAAAATAAAACGTTCACAGCTTAGCAGTCACCCGGAGATTTCAGCGAAAGCACCGGGTATTGTAATTGGAGCACACTGGGGTTGGTTTAGCAAATATCATTGCATTTTATAGGTGTTTTTAATCGGTTTGACTCCTCCAATGTTTATGTGAATTTAAGTATCTAGCAGTCATATTTTAGCAGATTATATCAGATATATAATGCGTAATTTCATAGTATCTTTATTGCCATATTTCTTAATAGTGTAACTGTCACTGCTGGATTATTCCCTTATGATCTGATCTCTAAGTATACCTATACTTGCTTCCACATACTTCTATCTTGGATGATTTCTGGAGGCTTCTTCAGTCTGGACACAGCCATGCTGACATGCTGCCGAATGTTGCATTGCCAGTAAATCTGCAAAGCACCTCTGGGTTGTGCACCCTCTGCAGCTAAAACGAGGAATGAAACACCTTTTCCTGTCTCCCACAAAGCTCTGCTCAGACATTAGGATAGATAATTGAGTGAGAAGTTGGCTTATATACGTTTGGATGTGCCGATTTAAAAAGATACTGTCCTATTGCCACCTGTGACCTCTCTGCACACCTTTGCAGATTTTACCTGTCAGACCGCCTACGTTCTTCCATGGCTTGTGCTATTATGTCTGAGCAATACTCCTAGACCCTGTTGTCATTCAAAGGAAACGACGAACGGACAGGTTCTTCTGTGCTCTATCAAGTGCAGAACTTGTTAAAAGAAAAAGATTTTTTTTTTTAGTTAAAACTAATTAAAGAGTCACTGGTGTCTTCTGCCTCAGCCCACGTAACAGCAAATAACCACAATGCTGTGATCTAACTTCTATCAAACAGAAAACAGCATAGGTAACACTAGGCTTTATGCACTGGACAAAGTTTTCCGAATTGTTCTAAAAGCTAATATTCCAGTGCTGGCCTGGCAGTCACTGAACAAGTTCAGTCTCAAAAATAAAATCGTAAGAAGAAAACCAAAAACAAAAACAAGAGCCCCAAACAAATCAGAGCAACCACCAAGCTAGCCAGGCTGCTTTTAAGAACACAGGAAAGGAAATTTTAGCCAAGGAGAAGCATTGGAAATGAGGAATTTGCATGAAGTTCACTGTCTGAAAAACCAAAACCTGCAAGCTAAAACACTGTTAACACAGTCTGTGAAAACATAATGTCTTCGAAGTCCTAAGAGTGATGATTACTTATCCAACAGTCTCACTGCCAGGGGAACTGTATGGCACACCAGTCAAACCCCCAAAAAAGTAAACAGCTTGTGGGAATATGTTCTTTCACCATTTTAACTCATTTAAAACAAGCACAATCTGAATTACTTAGGCATCTCCAAAAATACATACTACTGTGAAAAAAATCAGCAGCAGAAAGAAAGCAAACTGAAGACCAATGCATCATGCAGAAAAACAGTTTCACACCTTTCTATAGCATGAAAGATAAAGCCATATAAACTTTCTGAAATGTTAAGAGGCTTTTGTATTCAATCTACAGAATTAAAAGAGGCTAAAACGCTCAGTGGCAAGGTCAGATAAGATCATTCCATTTTCTTTTGAGAAATGAGCATAAAATAATGATGGGAAAAGAAAGCTGGGGAAGAAAGAAGACTTCAGCTGCAGTTCCTGCTTCCCAGCTGGCTCTGCCACAAGCATCCCTGCAGTATCTTCTCTCACGCCAGCTCAGACTCATCCAGCTGTTGTTCTGCTGACTTCTTGTCATTCACCCAGTACTGCATGGGGCTGACCAGTTTGTATGGAGTAGGTAGTCTACGCACACAGCATACCTGAACTAGTCGCAAAAGACTCTTCTGGTAACCAATCCTGCATGGACTTTCTGCTGACGTCAGCATTCCAACTCATACCACAGTTATAACTTAGTGCCACACTATCTACCCGGAGAGATGCATTCTTACAGTATCCTCCCTCTTCCACCTGACAGAAGAGAAAGAACTGAAAAGACATTTTCTTGGCTTGTCCTTTGGACAGGGTGTGTTGCACAGTGGGGTCCGCTTTGACTCAGGGCTCCTTTAGAAAAGTCAGCAAGCACAGAATATGACAAGATACTCCGACAACTTGTAAAAACTCCAGTAAGCCATTTAACAATGCAGTCTCTCAGGCAAGATGACTGATATCTATGTTCAGAGAAACACTTATCGTATAACAACAAAGATTCATTAAATGACTCCCAAACGTCTGAGCCAGGAAACTGGCCCAGGGCTGTCAGCAATCCTAAAATTTGCCTTTGTATTCAGCACAGGGAAATCAGGCTTGTACTTTTAGGGATATAAAAATATGACTTTTGGATTAAATAAAACAGTCCTGACAGCATAAGCCAAATAATGCTTATTTGCCCAGTGTAATCAGGATAGTGAGAAATGAACTGTTTATACTAATCAACTAAGAGTGTTAGGAGTAAGAGTAATTTGTTTGCAGAGGCATTCCTAAACGACCTCAAGATACCGTACTATATATATGCTACCGTACTATATATATGCTACTCTTCTGAGATTTATGAATCCAGGGAGCTAAGAAGAACATTGCAAATACTTTTAGACTCATTGGAACAGAAAAGGACAACAAAAAATAACCCTTAAGATTGAATAGTAAATTTGTTCCCTACAGTCCAGTGCTAACTCTGGGAACTCTGCTCAGATCTGTGAAATGCAGAAGCATGTACTGAATCTTACTGCAATTTTCCATTTAGCAGCCTAGCCCTAAAATGTTATTATTAGCATTCCCAAAAAGCCGACATAGCAGAAACATGCTAAAGCATGCACTTATCAGCAGATGCACTAAGTGTAAATTTATTGCCTAGAGGAAGCAGCTTTTGCAGATTATATACATTTTTTTGTGCACTGACTTCTGAATGCCTTGGCAATTGCTTTATTTATTTGCTTTATAGACATAGATGACCACTGCAGCTATCAGTTGACCATTTGCCACCACGTTTTTTGTTCTTGTTTCAAGACTTGAAACATTTGCCCTTGGCTAATTGGCTAATACCTGTTCAAACTGACTTCTGCTTTAAAACACTTCCGAGAGCAAGAATTCAGGGCAGAATGAGTTTGCCAATTTATTTTTTAGCAATGTATAAGAAAAAAAGCTATTAGAGAAATGATGTTATTGATTTTCTTTTTTACAGGATTCTCACTGGATTTCAAGGTCCTTCTTGCCCCCCTTTGCTTCTGTTGCTGAGAAGCTATGACTACACTGAAGAACATACAATTTTTTTGAAAGAGGTCAGCATATGTTTAGATCACTGCTCTCCATGGAGAATGAAACTATTCCCTGAATCCTGAAAAGATGTACAATCTTTAATTCCAGTCCTACTGAAATAAATTAATATAATTTTAAGATTTTAATATTATTAGTACAAAATCCTTACAGGAATTACTGGTTTCTCCAGCATATTATAAGATGATACACAAGTATGGCTATAAAATACTCCATGTTGATCAATAAATTTTGACAATACTTTTTAAAAGATGAGTTTTAGCTCCCCCCAGGTGTCCTTCAGACAAGTGTCCCTCACTAGTTTTTCTCCTATCTCTCAATGTCAACAAGATTGTAAGAGCAGATTAACAAAAAAAGACCCCAGAACACTCATCACCTGCTTTCTGATGTACATCAGAGGGAGAGGTGATGTTTACTGTAGTGCAATAGTGAAGAGCTGCATGACTCATACAATTCAAAATCTGAATTTCACCACAGTTTGTGCACTCATTTGTTCAGCCTGCACTAGTTGCACTGCACAAATCACTAATAAAAATTCTCTTTTTTTCCCTCTTGTATTTCTAGTTGAAATAGCTTGGTTGGACATTTAAAACACTAAAGATATTTTTTTAAAAGTAGTGACTCTTCTAGTCACTAGACCTTTCATTAGTCTTTTCTATCTTCTTTTTTGTCTAAATGTGAACAAAGATTTTTAGAAAGCTATCATGCTTGACATCTAAAACAACTGACATGTTTATAACAACTACAGAAGACCTTCTTCTGCACATACCTGATCACATATTTTTTACTTTAACAGACAGAACAATGTCAGGAGACTATTCACATGACATTGAACCATATCTTTTATGGTGACACATTTAGGTTTTGGGCATACCCAAGGCACTGAACTCCTACTACAAGTGACTGCCTTCCACTCACTATGGAAGTTAGGGAGGCCTAACCTATGTTATAAATCTACTTTTTCCTTGGGCCTTTCCAATTTCCTTGAAATTTTTTTTTTTTTTCTACTGAGGTAGGTCTCATTTCATCACTGTGACATTGATAACTTTTTTTAAGTGTAATGATATTCAGGTATAAATACAATTTATTTTATTACATAAATATGAATATTTGTGCATATACATGTGTGCAAGTATACCTTATTCATATACATATAATATTACATATATAAATATGCTTCTGTGCATGCATATACAGGTGTTGTTTTGTGAGAGGGGTTGTTTGCTTGCCTGTTTGTTTGTGGGGGTTTTTTGGTAGCCAATTCTCAACCAAACTTCTGGAAAGTCTGAGTATTCACGTAGGCAAAAATTAATAACAACAAAAAAATTTCCAGGACCAGGTGAACATGTAGAGCTCATTCAGTCTGGGGTCTGCATCCCAGTAAATCTTGAATATTCTACTATTTATAAATTCAGAAGGTAAAAATATGACAGACTGATTCAATCCCTTTCCACCACTTCAGGTCCGTTTCCTACAAATGAGAAATCTGTATCATCAGGGTTGCCTTTCTATCTATATTTCAGCAACATATTGAAGAAAATCTCCTGCAGAGAACATGGAAGGAGTAACCAGATGATCATAGTTTTGGGTGGCTTACTCTTTGTCCCAAAAAAACCCTGCTTTATCATTAATGTGTTCATTTCAACTTACACATAGTATCTAACTGGAAATATGTAGTGAGGAAACAGTATTTGTAACTCTTCTAACAGAATGAAAGTACATTGTTTGAAAGTTTTCATTATGCATGAGTCCCACTTTATTACTGGGTTATTTATGCTTTTGGGGGCCTTTAATTCATTTGCTCTAGGTGGCAATTATCAGGAAGAAATCATAGCTATTATTTTTTAATCTGATCAGATATGGTCTAGTTTACTTCCAGATGTATCCTGTTTACTAAAAAAAACCAACTCTAATATTTACAGTTTGTCTAGGATTAGTTTGTCATCATCTGATTAAATCCCTTCTCATCTTCTTGCTTTCCAACATAATATATCAGCCTAATAAAATTATTGTCACTTCCTTCAGAACAGAAAAAAGACAGTTTTTCTTGACTGTCAGCTGTTGACAGAATTCTAAAATATGAAGATTTTTGAAACATATGAACAAGCAAAATATGCAGAGTACAAAAGCGATAGCTTCCTTCCAGACCTAAATAGATAGGGCTTATATTAATCACTCATAAAATTTCATCTTCTTCCTATCTTCTGTCCTACCTAAATGCAGAAGTTTTGAATCAAATTTATCATTGTAAATAACCACAATGGGGGAAGAAGAAATCTTTGCAAAAGCAGTGATTCATGAGGGAAACTTTGATTTCGCTCTATTTATCTTGTCTGAAACTTTTAAATTGCTTGACCTGGAGGAAGTATTTCATTTTGTTTGCTATTTAGCAGTAGTCTGTAACAGCACTGTATACTGTGCTTCGACTGTATAGAAAACGTGGAATGCCAATATTTCTTCCCCAGAATCAAAGGCATTATTTCCTTGGTAAACTATGCCTCCTCCGATGTGCCTTTCGCTCTTATAATATTGTGTGTGTAGTTCATTCTGAGACTCATGTCTTCCCTCATTTTATAAACTGGAAGTGCTCTAGTGATTAATCTGGTTAATTTAAGTTTGGAGGAACATGCTTATGTAAAGCTTTTGATTTTACCGAGTGTGAATATAGCTTTTCTAAGGAGCAAGTACAACTAAGTAAGAATCTTATTGCTGCCAATATTACATGATGAAACTAAACCACAGAATTATATAACAACTGGGAATATACTGATTCTGCTAATGTCATGATTTACTTCCCCACAAATGAGAGGAGTACTAAGGCATCAGGGACAGAAACCTCACCTGGAATACTCTGCTATTTATAGATTAATTCTGAAGATTACAGAATAAGGTTGGAACAGGTTGTACAAATGACAAGGAAAACAATTTAGAGTTTTATACAAGCGTAATTATACTTGGCCTAAATCTCACACGAAACAAAAATGAGAGGAATTTCAATTAACTATACAATGTCCTCAAATTCAAGAAACAGACTAATGCAATGTTCCTGATGAAAGAGTTCAGAGATTGATTTTTAAGTAGGAGAATTTTTCATAGAATAAGAAACTTTGTGTACAAAAAGAAATTAACATAGGAATAAAACACTATGAGCATTATGATTTATTGTTGGGGGGTAAGCTATCTATTATTTCCAGAAATAGGATCTGCAAACAGCAGTTCTTCAGATTAAAGGTCCTTAGACAGCTGCTTACAAATTCACATAATCAAATCAAACATTTAAAGTCTTGCCTCTGATGAAGTATATTTTGCCTACAAACTTTTACATTACTTGTTAATTCAACTAAATTACAAGAATATACTTGATTATGTCCTTCCTCCAGATGTAGGACTTGCACTGCTATTTTACAGTTCTGAACACGACATAAAGAAAACTGTCAAGTTTGCCAACATATTAGAATATAAAACTTTTATTCTCCCATTAAACAGATGGAAGATGAGCCTAGACCAGACTGTCCAATACTAAGTGCTACAGAACGGGATAAATCCAGGTAAATATAGTTGATCCAATACATAACTGCAGCATTACAGAGTTTTTTCTGTTCTGCTTTGTGGCAATAGGACACTAGAAAGGTGAATTTACTCCCTGCTGTTTATCATGTTATCGTGTAAATTTACATCTCAGACCAGCGCTGGAAAGTAAAAGGCAGATCAACAGTTTCTTATATTCACCAGGTGCATCCTCTGTTGTGGCTGTGATGAACACTGGTAAAGAACTAGAGATCAGTGAAAGAATTAACAAAGATATTAGTAGTCTCCCTCTTTTCTTCTTTCTGGAGATGGAACAGAAGGTTTGAGCGAACTTTCACAATTTGTCTGCCTACTCATTTCAGAGACGTAGGTATCTGGGTTTTAATGGTGAAAGGTCGCACTCTAAATTCTACAAAAAAATAATTGCACTGAGGATTCCAAAGGCTTATTCATGTCACGCAACACCATATTCACTTTATTTGAATGAAGCTATTCATGGATGTAAATGTTTTAAACAAAGTCCCTGATAACAACGGAAAGACTGGGGAGTGAGGTGGTAAGATCAGAAGAAACTTGGTAGTGAAAGCTACATTCAACCCCCTGTGGTGAGTGTTTCCTCCATCACACTCTCCACTACATTCTCCACTAATTACTTTTTTTTTACAAGTCTCCTTTGAAAAATTGAGGTAACTCAACAGCAAAACCATAATTCTGAAACAACCAGCGTTACTCACGTTTGAACCACTGAAGGGCCATTTTGTGCATGCCACAGAGTCCTTCTCTGAGAAGTGTGAATCTGCTACACCACAGCAAACACATGGAGAAAAGTGGGCACTGCTGATTGTGAAATGATTCCAGGGAAATAAGATGGTTCTCTTAAACCAGAATTCATCTTAAATGAAAAAGAAAAAAGTAACAATTCATAGCAAGTTGTTTTGTGTCCTGACACTTAAAAAGTCAAATACATCTAACCCAAATCAGAGAGAGGATGACCTACACATGAGTTGATGGCCTAATGACAAAATAAGATGCAGGTGGCCCAATTAATGCTCTCATTTCAGAGAAGAGCAGAATACCACACTGCAGTTGTTGATGGTCCTTGTATGCTGTGTGAAGTAGATTCTATTACTGTTTGCTTGCTTTTTAAACCACACATGCAGAACAGGATTGCTGTTGCACATACCTCTCAGAAAGAAACACAGGGCAGTTGACATGAAAAGGGTGTAGGCCAATTGTAGAACAGCATTATGAGAACCAGCTGAGAAATTTCTAGCAAATTTATTTCTTCTATATCTTGTATAAGGATGTTTCTACGCTCCAGTTGCTAGTTAGACTGGCAGACTTTAGTTTGTTTCTCTTAGGTGTCAAACATGACTTAAAATCATGTCTGAGTGGTCTTACTGGCGAGTTCCCAATCAATGAAAGAATCAGACATTAATTGTGAGCTGAAGGAAAAGCAAGATGCTATTTCTAAAAAGAGGAAGTTTTCATATTATTAAATAAAGATCATTAGAAATTAATTACTAGTAAAACAATTGACTTCTTTGGATTAAATTAGAAAGGTACTTCAGCACATCTCAGTACACAATAAAATAAGGAAGTATGAGTATGTTACACCCCTTTCAAAAGCTCAGACAGGTGATAATTTTAAGCATATAAATGAAAAACAATGGGAAACAGCTGTCTCATTTTCAGGCCTTTCAAATGTCAGCCAGCCTGTTACTTCAGCCAGAACGTTTCTCATCTAATGGACTTTGTGTTTCAGAAGTGGGATGTGTTGCTTCTGGACAGATATCACCAAGGAAATTAGAGATCACTGTGATTGAAGTATTTTAAAGAGTGACAGCTCAGGCCAGTTTTATGCTGTAGAACCAAACTTTACTGGATTCATTCATTCACAACATGCTGCATATTAACAGTTAACTGTTACCCATTATTATCATCATCATTACAAGTGCAAAACTATTCTCTTTCAACACTTATATTGTAAACTAGCTGTGTGTATAAAATATTATAGAGCCAACACTGTATAGTTAGTGATGATTTTACACAAAATTGTGAGGAAAAAAACAACAGAGAGGAAAATAAAACCCAGGAAAAACAAGTAATGCAAAACAAAGCAATTGATCACGATCAACTGACCAGTGCACAGTGGGTCCCCATGCAATGGTAACTACTGCCAGCCTCCACCCCTCCAGTTTTATTGCTGAACACTATGTTGTATGGTGTGGGATACCCCTTTGGTCAGTTGGGGTCAGCGGTCCCAGCTGTGTCCCCTCCCAACTGCTTGTGTACCCCCAGCCTACTTGCTGGCAGGGCAAGCTTGAGAAGCAGAAAAGGCCTTGATGCTGTGTAAGCACTGCTCAGTAGTAACAAAAACATCCTTCTGTCATCAACATTGTTTTCAGCACAAATCCACAACACAGCCCCATACAAGCCACCATAAAGAAATTTAACTCTGTCCCAGCCAAAATCAGTACACGGCTGTAGTCCTTGGCACTTTTTAGTCCTGGGGTCAATATGGTCATGCTGGAGATCTCTCTGACAAGATAAGTGGGAACCGCAGCAGGCTCATCTTCTTCCTTCTCCAGTATTCCTTGCTAGTGCTTGGTGTTCTCATGCCACTTCCTCCCCTCCTGAAAAGGAGGCTCTCATCTTCTCCCGATATGCCTGACATTTTGAATTTTCTTTCTTGCTGGTCATCTTTTCAGGTATCCAGCGGGATTCAGTCTATTTGTAATCTCTTGTGCTCATCTCTTCCTTAGTCTGGCAATTTTTTGTTACTTGCATGCCTCCTGCATGCCACTCTACCACATATTTGCCCATTTGGTGCTCACACTGTTCACATGCTTAAATAAAATGCACATACACGGTGTATGGCTAACCAGCACAGTATTACCAATGCTACCAGTGTTGTACAGTGTCGCTGCTGATTATGTTATTAATTACAACCTGATTAATAAACTTTAAGGTGCTACCCTGCTTTGGCAGCAAACAGAAATCATGTGATGCTTGTTGTGGTAGATGTGTGCCACAGCCTGTTCCAAGCTGTTTGTAAACAGCCCTGTCTCAGGGTCATCTGTGCTACTGGTGCAGGCGTATCTTCTGTTCCTTTTGAACATCGCATTACGCCTTTTGAATTATTCTCACAATTTCATCTCAAGATGATAATATATCAGCAGCAAAAATTCTAATAAATTTTCCTGTGTGTTCGCCTAACTAATGAGCAGAGTTCACTCAAGAGAAAAATGTGGCAGAATTTCTACAATGCTGTATTACAGGCGTATCAGCAGAGTAAAGGTTCTCTTTTTCATTATTTTTCTAGTTTCTCTTTTCTCTTTGAGGAAAGCAACTTTAAAACAAATCTAGTTCATGTTTTTGCTTATTTCCCGGTTCGGAACTGCCACTTCTTTGTGGCTCGGAACTGTTCTCAGTAATGCACTGCTGTTTCAATTGTTATAACTGTTTTTGTAGCTACTGGGCGGACATATCTCCCGTTGAAGCAAATGGCTACCATGCTCTCATGAGGAATATTGGCTCAAGCAAGGCAGTAGCTGCGTGTTTGCTTTATCGGCTGAAGCCAGGGAGCAGTGAAGGGCAGCTGCTACATAAGGGACAGGGAGGCAGGTGGGATAACATGTCTGGCAAAGGAGGGCTCTCATCACAGGTCAGGGGCAGGATCAGGTCTACTGATAGTAACCAGTCAGACCCATCCCTGTGATCACCAGTCAGACCTGGGTTAACAGGGGCTCTGCCAGGCCTGGAAATGGCTGTGGCTGAACTGGAGACTCCTACAACATATCTTGGGCAGGCACCCCATCGCCATGGAGTGGATAGAAGCCCCAGATGAGGTTCATGAGGGCCATGGTGCTGACTAATTTACCACCATTAGACTGATTTTCTATCTATCATCACAAATCTCTGAAATAGCTTAGCATAATTCAGTGCAGACTACTGGAACTTTCACTCACACATTAGGTACGATTTTCCTGTTGACCACAGAGTTTATTTGGAGAGCAGATTACAACATGTCTATAGCATTCTGGAACCACTCTTTCCTCCCATTTCAGAAGAGTGTTATGGTTTCAAATATTAAAGGTAGAATTTTTTGTGGGAAACCTTACAAAAGGTACAGAGAAATGACAAATGTATACAAAACAATAGTATAATCAAGCTTCTTTCTTACAATTCAAGCTGCAGGAACATGATCCTTTCCCTCCTTTATTCCAATACACATACTAGTTTCTCAAAAAAAAGTCGTAAACAAATCTTTTGATCTTCTTACTAAGCTGGAACATGAAAACAGTAAGTAGGATTGCTTTCTGAATCCAAGAGTCTGGAAACAATTTCTTGCACCACTATGGATGATATTTCAAAGACATATAATCAAATCATCAAAAAGACTACATGCAAATCTAGTTGTTCACTGTACAATGAAAGCAATGAAAATTCAACTGTTTATCCTGTTTAAAAGACTAGCTAGGTATTTCTGCAGTTAACATTTAAGAAGCCCCCAAAAGAAAAGCTCGGACTAAACCATCTACTGTAATAGGTTCCCTTCAGCCTCTCAGTTGATAATCTCCAGTTTTGCTAGCACATTGACATTTTACCATCAGGCAGGTCAACAGGCTGGTTTTACGTGTAGGGTTAGGATTAGGAAAAATATGCACACTTCTGGTCATTTACACTTCACTCTGCTTCTACAAGGACCACAGTTTAAACACAAGGTCATACAGCATAGAGTTGTCAGCAACAGGCAACTGTTTGTAACATATGCTATGATATTCAGTTACTTTATGGACTTAAAAAAAAACCAAAACTGTTCAACAGGACTGAAGACTTTTACCTGCACACTGATCTGCCTATTCCAGGTACATATTAAGGCCTTGACCTTGATATTACATTAGAAAAACTAAGACAGAGAGAAATGAAATAACCTGCTGAAGGTTGCACGGTGTCTGTGACAGAGGACAAATTACAAAAAGTATTAGTGAGAAATAAAACTCTGATTATATATTAAATTTGTGGTCTATGAAATACTGGTGATAAACAGAAACACTACTCAGTTGTTTCCTTACGGTCCATGTCTTTGTGGTTGGAAGGAATAAAGCAAGATATAATGCTAAATCTAGCAAATTCAGGTTTAGTGTATGAACGTCAGAAAATTCTACACCTGCCTGAAGCCAGAGATTGATACTGTTTAAGTACAGAAAGAGAAGATGCACAGTCTGGTTGATCCTAATTAATCCTGATTGATCTAAACCATGAATTATACTAATATCCTCTTCCAAGCTCAGTCTGCACTCACTCCCATAGCTTCTGAGTCACATCCATGACCCTGTCTTCCTTCTGCTTACTGTAACTGACAAGAAGCCCATCTGCATGCTGCGTAACTGGGAAGCAACTTCCTTGTGCCTAAAGAAATGTTTAATGTTTGGAGTCACTATCTTAGCATATGAAAATGAAGCCAGAGAGAAACACTGTGATTTCTTTCTCCTCTTTAGCAGGAATTTCTTGTTGCTAAGGGTTTTCAGGGCTTTAATTTACCTGGTTTTTCGCAGCTACGTGACTATAATTTGACACTATAAATAAACAGCTAGAACAGCACTGCTTTTTCGATAGGTATTGACAATCCTACATCCTGTTTCATGACATTCTTATTCATCCATGTAAATGTGTGCGACTCTCTAGCAGCTTTGAAGCCTGATAGCTGAACTGCAGGCCAGATCTAAGGCCTAGGACCTGTTCACCTTTCCCAGGCCTACCCATTTTCAAACGTGCACCTTCTTTCCCCTTCAAAGGTCTCTTTTCATAGGACTAATCGTTTCTAAATTCCTGCATTCTCTATCCTAGTCTTATTAATGCCAGCAAGCAGTTTAGCAGTGATTACAGCCTTCCTTCACCTGAATCTTCCTGCAGGCTTTTTTCCAAGTCTTTAGAACGCGTATGGTACCATGGTCCCAGATGACAGAAGGAAAGAAGCTGCTTCCTGCTGCTCAGCAGTCTGAGACTTCTCACTGCTCCCACTGTGCGGGACTTCTGTGAGCAAGCAGGTAGCTGCATTTCTGGCATTTTCCTCCAAGGGTATCTGCTTTACTTTGTTTCTTGAGGAACATCTCCCAGAGAGAGGATTTTGTATATGTGCTCCCAGCTGTCCTGTTACTATTGCAATCTTTCAGCTTGCTCTGCAGTCTGTTTGAACAGACTTTTTCCCTCTACAGATGGAACTATTTCCCATGTCTGATAAAGGAAGGGCCAAAAAATTTTATCGGAATTAATGTAGCTTTATAGAAGCCAGGACCAAACCTGTTTGTAATGCATTAGCACAAGCAAAACATTAGCAGCGTAAGTGGCAGACAGAACATTACTCTATTGCTGTAACTAAGCGTGCTTCTCTGCAACTCAATATAGCTTAATAAATTACAACTAAATATAGTTGAACTGTATTTAATCGTAGTTGAATGGTGAGCAGTTGTGTTGTTTTGACTACTATGAACCCCTGTTTATACAGACTTGGAAACTAATGAAACATTCCTAGACATATTTTGTAACAGATAATATATGTGCAATAAAGCTTTGCTGTTGCTGCATGTCACACCACAGCAGGAAACACAGCTCTTCCAAAACTTGAAAAATTATTGCAAGAGGTCTTGGCACACAGAAGATTTCACAAAGTAGTTTTCTTATGTCACAGTCTCTGTACATCTCCTGCCTTATTTTTTAAAGGAAGTTTGCATGAAAACTATCTTGGCTACAAATAACTCTCCTATTCCTGGTGCTTAACTCTCTACCAGAGCCATAATGCTTTTTCTGTGATATCAAAATTACTTCTAAAGTAATTCATTATGATGGCTAAAACAGGACATTGTGAACACAAGTGAAAAATAAGCAACAGATATCACATTTTCATGCAAATGTACCAAGTGTTAAAGAAATGAAAGATGCTTGGAGGGGAAAAATAAAACAACACAAGCAAGGATTGAGATAGTCACAGAAAGAGATGCCTGGCCGTGTCCATGATACAATTTCTTGAGTTTATATAAAAATTACAGGAAATATCCAAAAGTTTAAATCCTTTCTTGATTATCTCTCATGTATGGTAAGCGTTGTTTTGGCACAATCTCAGACATATTCCCAAAACTCACATCACAGGTGTGGAAAAAATTTACAATGCTCTTAATAAGTTACGGGCTGTATTATGCAGTCATAGCTACGAAATCAGTTCTTAAGCCTTCTATGCTACATTATTTACTTGCTAAAATTGTATCTATAGCCTACTTTAATTTGGCCTGAGTGGCTTAGAGGAGAAGCGCGATCTACTGGAACTTACAGCTCTACGTGACCCAGAAAATAAACAAATAAACAAGACAATTCAAGTATATTGAACGGTGTGAAGACAGCCTTTCCTCTTGCAGAATTCAGAAGGAGATGACAATAATGTTTCTTTCCCTAACATGAATAATCCTTAGTTTTATCTACTATGATTGAAGATGAACAAACAAATGTATTGAACTGAAATTAAACCTCCTCCGTGTACTATTATGACAGAGATGACTGAGAGGTGGGGAAGAATGTGTGATATATTCAAATAACAGACACTAAAAATCGCAAGAAGAAGAAACCCCCTATCAGTTACTATTTTCCAGACTTTTCTCTCATTTACGCTTTTAATCCTATTTACCCTCATTTAATAGATTCTAAACCGAAACAAAGATTCTCTGCTTTGCATCTGCTGTATTCTTCTGATTTGTTCCTTTTTTCACAACTAGGAATTTAATTCCCAACAGCAGTTCAGAAAGCACAATCTTACTAACGTGATTTAATCAAATGGAAAAATAAGCAAAGAACTTCATAGGGGCTAGAATACCTTCAGTGTATGTATATATGAGAGACCTATTTCAAGTTATAACAAATTTCCTCTGTAGCTTCTTAAAATAACAATTTGACTTTATGAGAAAACAAATGAAATTATGTGATTGTCATATCCGTCCATATTTAGCAGATCCTGAAGGATATTTAGCTGATGCAGATGATTTGAAAATGAAATTGTTTTACATTAGGTGCACATTTCAATGTGACAGGGAAGAAATAGAAAATGCAAGTGTCTCATGTACATACAGGTACACAAATTATTGCAGACAGGAGAGTGTCTGCAGGGTTACATCCTTTTAAACCTGCGTGACAGTTTTGTCTCAGAGGGATGAAGGTTATTAGTTATATTTTCACTGGATAGGTTTCCATTAACAAAAGTCATGAGGAAAGTAAAAAAAGTGTACCTTTATCCATAGATGTACCTGTAGTGTGATGTTAGGATGGTAGAAAGGTGTCAGTATCCTCAGGCCAGGAACAGGGACCGACACATTGAAACAGGGATGCTCAATGTACAACGTAGTTGGAACAATGGCTGTGGTTCGTTATTCAGTTCCAGGCTGTGGGTGATCAAATATACAGCTGCTTACCAGGTGTCTCTGAACAATTTGCATTACATTACTACATGTTTTATTATTCCTTCTGATATTTCTTGAGCCTTCTTTTCTCCAGCCGAATTCCCAGATAAAAACCTGTCCCTAATTACTTTTTCCCCAGTAGTCCAGTTTTGCTGCATCTCATCCAAATTTGGTATTTCCAATACGTTTACCTATGTCACCTCAGTCTTAAAGGATATTAGTGACGTTGCTATGGTTACCTTTGCAAGACTGCACTGTTCAGAAGGTCCTTCTCCAGTTATTTGTGAAGTCTGGCCACCTCTCACATAATGCCCCATACTTAACCAGCTATTAATTTAGCCATCCCTCTTGGCACATCTGTAGCTTCTGTCATTTTACCTGTCATGTCCAGCAATTTTCTCATGTCATGCACAGTAGTTTCCATATTCTGTTTCCTTAGCTCAGCTTCAGGACAGGGCACAGTCATCTGCCTGCAGCCCTAACAGTATCACCATGGGAAACAACTTTGCTCATCCATTTTTTCATTTTCTATATTTTAGTGAGATCTAGTATTTTCTGCACCTATACAGAGGAATACATTCCCCAGTTTTAACAGTTCATAAGTAAGGACTTGGATTCCTTCTTAATCATAGAATCATAGAATCATCTAGTTTGGAAAAGACACTGAAGATCAAGTCCAACTGTTAACCTAACACCGCCAAGTTACAGGCTGAAATCTGATCGTCCCACACACATAATGCAGCAGTAACTAGAACAAGTTACTTACATGTTGAACAATAATAGCACTTCAAACATATTTTATCCACTTTTCTCAAAAAGCTCTGTTAGAACTGCTGCAAGCTTTTGCTCTGGCAGGTAATATTTCCACTTCAACCAGCAGAGATCTGGGAAACAAAATACAGCATCAATGTAGTTCATTCCTGAAATAGTCATGATATTACCATATTTCCAACTTGATAGAAACTACACTTTCCATTCTATAGACTGGTTCAATTTTTCAAAAAAATTTCTTCAATTTAGGAGAAATATTTGTGGCAATGGTGTTCTCAGGAACTACATTTTTGACACAGTGATGAGAAATCTTTGACATTTTGACTCAAACAGTTCTAAAAACCCCCTTTTCCTAAAGGTAACCAGGAGTGGGGAAAGGATGGTTCAATGAAAATGTCAGAGGCTGTGTTGTCCTGGAGGCCTGTCTGAATGCTGGCAAAGACCTTTTCCAATTTCCTCTAAAATGGATTTGGGAAACCTTTATTAGTTCTTCCTGAAGTGCTTGTAATTACCTTTTCTTTGCTGTTCAGTGTACACCTGCGGGCTCTTTTGCACTATCTGTTGTCATTCTGTGCAATCTGCTTTGACAGTAGATATTAAGCCTCCAATATAAAAATAATTTAGATGTACTTTGCGATCCAAATCCATGCAAAGTCGCTACAGCTGATTTTGAGAATTCCTTCAGATCAAACGTTACAAAAGCAGTAACATGTTTAGTGTTAATATGGCTTTACTTACTTTGCTTATAGTTATAATTGTACTTGTACCATACTACATTATGCTAAAGGACTAGATTCTGGTATCCTTAAATTGTGTGGAATAGCTCTTTAGGCAAAAACTCACTTTTACTTTAGTAGTGCTGGCTGGTTTTCATAGACTATAACTACACTGACTTTGATGGGGAGAGTATTTTTGAAGTGACTCTTCATCATGCCCACTTAGCAATTCAGTTATGGTTTGCAAGTCTGGGAGCACAGGAATTCAATTATTTTTAGAAAAAAGCTAAACCAGAAGACACTCTCCAGGAGTATATCTAAGGCACTCCAGGCACTAACACATATTCAATCCACGGTTATCAGTCTAAACCAAAATCCTCAAAATTCTGAGTGCCAATCATTAATCCGCACCGCTTTGCTGTACAGATCTGTTTCTATCTTGTAGCATTCAGTAAGATAGACATAACCATACATCTAAACTGGGTATTTCCATGGCGTATCGCACCACCTTGAAATAAAACTACATCCAAAGGTTAATGGGGGAGAAACCCCATCTGGCATTCAGAGATTTTATCAATATTTTTCCAGTATTCACGTTAAAGTAAAAGTTACAAGCCAAATTTCAGAAGTGATGTCTGTGATTGCACTTATTTCACTGATGATTTTGGGGTGTTCCATTTCTTTCCGTGCCTATACAAAACTATTCTGAAAATCTTCTTCTCAGGAAGACAGGTCATTTGCTGAAATTAATCAATTTCACTCTAAATAGTCATTCATTTTAGAATTCTCTTTCAGCTTCTGATATGCATTGTGAACATATGAAAGAACTCCGCAAACATTTGCACTATAATCAGATATTGCAAGAAATTATAAACTTCAAGTCCTGGGCTCTGCTAATTTTCTCTCAGCAAATAAAACCATTTTCCAGAGGAGAATTTTATCAATATACTATAATAACTATTTAGAGTTGCCATTCAAATGCTTACCACATATTATCTTCGTGAAATGGCACAGGTAATTGCAGAGCAGATGATGTAGATATCATTGCTTCTGAAATCTACAGGCCAGTATCTGAAGAGTACAAACCAGTCCAGCCTTCAGCTTTGTGAAAGCTGGTTTACTTTGTGAATTTATTCTGTCATTCCTTTTAATGTTACTCCTAATACAAAAATGGATATTACTTAGGGATATTGAGCATTAGTTTATTTGTTTAGGAAGCTAATAAACCTTGGGATATTTATTATCCTTGTAATTGTACTAAGAAACTACAACTTTCATTCCGAAACCTAAAATCAACATGAACTGAATGAAAACATTAGAAGAAATAGGAGTTTTCTGAAGTCAAAACTACTTGGGAATGACTATTTTATTATTTTGAATCAGTTTAAATAAGATAACAAAGTGTTTAAAATACTAATTAAATAAAACATTCTTTAGGAATAAAAGGTCCAATATATGGATTATTGTTGGATACCCCTGAGGTGACTTTTGAAAGTTCAGAAAAGTGAGGAAGATTTTTATGCATAAAAATGAGTTCTTTTCTGTATCTCAGATAGCATTAAAGGAAAGTTTTTTAGATCATCTACTTTCACTGTCTTCATTCTGCATCTGGATTGTTTTTTAAAATTATCTAATAAATCTCTGTTTCATTCAGATTTTCCAGACTGATTTTTATTCATTCCCAACTGTAACATGAGACAGATTGTAAACAGGATAGTATGTCATAATCATTACATGATTCTAGTGGAGTCGTGGCAAATTACGTGAATTTAGAGTCTTCCATAAGAACATATTGCTATCAAACAGAAATTTTGCGCAATAGGAATAATATCAGAAAACGAATCCTAATTGCAGTATTGGTAGAAGGCACATCATAGACTTCTGTTTTATGCAGTTCACCATCCCTTTTGTCTGCTAAGAAATTCTGAATAACCATACTGTTCAGATCAACCATCTATCCAGATCAATCCTCTGCCTCTCAGATTCAGAACAGGAGTTGTGACTTAGCAGGATTTCAGTATGCTTATTGTTACAAACTATTTACCAGGAGATGTCCTAAAAATTTCCTGAAGACATGAAAGCAGCTAAGTTAGCAGCCGGACAAAGAAGGACAAAAGACCTTTGTTGATCCCTTTTAATTTCAAATAGGTCTGGCAAAACATGTTCATCAATAATTAAAATAAAAAATGTTGTATCGAAAAAAATGAAAATTACAGTTATCGAGGAATTTAAACTGAGAGATACCAGTCTAAAAAGTATGAACGACTGAACTGAATCAATTGACCAGTCATTCCAGTGTCTTCTAACTTGAATTTGCTGTTAATTTTGATCATGGCGACTCATTAGCCATGTTTCCCAGTTTCCCAATACATTTATCTGAAATTTTTAATGAGCCAGCTGATACTGTCACAAATTGAATACACAGAGAAGTGGAAGAAGAGGAAAAATAAATAATTTCTAGTTCTTTACGAGGTATCATAATATTTTTTCTAAAGGTCACATAATACTTCAAGATTATTGCTAGCCTGTGCCAGCCTTCTATAGATGTAAAAGGTCTTTTCATGGTAGGAGTCACACAGTAAGGTCTGTTAGAAATGCCCATTCCTCTGCTCAGAATGGCAATGGAAGTTTCTTGGCGCAAGAGCCAAGCACATGCACTATCTTGCAATTGTGCATTAATTGTCCTTTCACATACAACAGAATTTCTACAGGAATTTCTCCATCATGTAAGTATAACACAGACAGTTCTCTAATGCTTAATCTCTTCCATGTAGTCAGATTTTGAGCTTACAATAGATACCTCAGGAAGAAAAAAAAAATCCACTATTTAAGAAAAAATAATATTGTATGCAAAGTGACTGTTAAAAATCAATAGAAAGTGCTTAATACAAAGAAAGGAAAATGATACTGGAAAAAAAAAATACATTCTTTGACCAGAAAGGCATTTAAAATAATATGGCATGCAGTTATTTTTAATGAAGTTTAAAAGCATAAATGAGGCTTAGCATTATAGAGAATAAAAAATTAGCACTTGACTAAGTCATGTATTTTCTTTAACTTTTGGAATAAAATTCTTCCAAATGTCAGTAGGATCATTAGCATTTAAAATATAGGTCAGCTTTTCCACTGATGGTAAATGAGAATCTAACTGGTTCCCGCCAGTTTTAAAATTTACAATGTATTTAAAATTCTCCGTTTTCTATTTTTGAAGAAAACGACCAAATTAATTTCATTTTAAAATATTACAGGAAGCTTACAAATTAATTATATAGACTAAAATATGAAAATATAAAATAATCAATTCCAAATGAACTTTTAACACTCATTACATCAATTCTTGCCTTTGTCTAATAATTAAAATAGAGATTATGAGAAAAGTCTGCTCCAGCTTCATCTCCGGTGATTTCGAATCTGAGTGGTTTTTTTCCTGTTTGTTTTAAAGAAAACAGAGAATTGTTATTTCAAGGACATTTTCTTTTCAATCTGTCAGCTTTTGGAGGAATAAAATAGCTCCCTATTTTAAGTAGCCCCTCATCCTGCAACAGACTGGCATCACATGCAGCTTTTTTAGAACAATCTGTGCCACCGATTGGCTTGTCTTCTGCACAGAGCTCCAGTGACTAATCTCCAGGCCACCTACAGGAGGATTTTGTGGTTACTCCTTTGCAATCACAAACAATTTGAAGTTTGTTTGTCTCCTTATATTAGAGAACTGGTTCAGTTGCAACTTTTCCTATGGCACTGTGTTCAAATTTCATTTTCTTTGCTTGTTTCTTCTCCACAGAAAGGATATAACACCTCCTTTCTTCTACTCTTTCCCATTACTATTACTCCAAACAGGAAACTGAATATGAAAATGTAAACAGTGCCAAGGTATGGAAAAACCCTGATCCTTGCTTTAGTCTCTACATGACTATTTATATCTGAAAGATTTAACATACAAAGAGGATATTGCAAAGGATTCTCTTTAAGTAAATGTCCTTGTAGCACTGAAGTCTGTTGTATAAGTTATGCTCCATTTAATTATACACTAGCATATTAGACAGAAGAAATCGTGTGATCAGTCTATGGAGTATGTCAAGCAAATGAGGCTAGTGAACCAAAATGCCCCACGAAGCATCTTGTCCCATGATTCCTTAAAATACTACACACTAACTAGTGGCATAGATGAAAACTATGGTTGTTGGAATTAGAACAAGCACTTGAACTCAGACTTCAGCTGCACTGGAAAACCACTCAGAACTGAGGGAGATAATCATTAATAGCTTCCTCTCCTGTAATACTTCCATTCTCATTCTTTGCAATAAATTATTTGGATGAGTATTTATTAATTTAAAAAAAAAAAAAAAGCTGTTTTTTTCACAGTTCCTCATTTTAGGCAGCAGCTATGTTACCACACACTTTTTTCTCATTGTCTCTTGTTCCTGATTCATATCCATAATTTCAACTCGGACGCAGAGAGGCATACATTGAAAGGATCCAGGTGGGAACTGCAATGTTATACAACGTAAGAGGGAACATATGCTGAAACTGGCTTCAGTCCTTCAGTACAGAGAATCAACTCTGCAACTTCTTTCTATACTTTCTTAGAGAATGTGATTTTTGTTCTAGCAGTTTGGGTGCTCCTCATGACAGCAGTTCAAGCTGGCTTTTTTTCTAGCTTCCACCATTAATTTAAATGCAAATGATTTAGAATTTCCCCCGAAGTAAAAACATGCTATCTTTTAGTAGCAAAGGACAGTAATCTCTGACATTAGAGGTTTCTGTTGGGGAGCAGCAGGAGTGGAAACACGAACCCGGGGTAATGAGAAGGCCAGCAAGTCAGTCTCTCCCCTGATCCGGGTGCCACCCCAATGAACCCAGATGAGGTGAACAGAGAGGTCTGGGGACGGTTATCTTATTTCAGTTCTTCCTAGACTACAATTATGTTAGATTTAAGCTGTTTCAGCAAACAGCAAATTTTCATTTAAAAAATAAGGGAAAACACAGCTTTTTATGAGTCTAACCCTACTTCACCATTAGCTTTGTATGAAAAAAGTGGAATAAGATTTTATAGCTTTGATAGATTATTGTTTGGTCTTCTCAGCCTGACATGGCACTTCTGGAACTGTTTTAAAAGTACTGAAGTAAGAGTTCAACAACTCAAGAGCTGAAAACATAAACTAGAGTAAAATTGTTCACTTCAAGATCAGAAAAACATGTTAGTTTACCTAAAAGTATCTCAATGTGATGTGAAATGAAAGAAAAAATGAATTAAAATGTAATAAATTTCCGCTTACATTACTCCAGACAAAGTCTCCTCTAGTTGTCTTACTTATTACCTGCATCAAGCAAGTTACACCTTTGGTCCTAGTGCTGTAATTTTTGACGCTTGAAGCTATAACCTGATAGAGAGGATTGTAAGAAATGCGAAACTGTAACAAAAAGGCCTTAATATTCTCTAGTTTTTAGTAGTCTTTAGTACTGTAAATTGTATTTCTGCATGCATAGTGATCTAACAATATAACTGTTACACTAATCCCTGTTTTCTCATTAAGGAATGTAGTAGAAGGACATGGGCACAAGCTATCACTTAGTCGTTAGACAAAATAATTAAGTGAAACAAAAGTGGTCTTGATTTTCAGCAAATAATTGGGATAATTGTGGGATAAAAGAGACTCCTAAATAACTCTACTCC
>Ga0065711_1032024_pt1 | contig 28193 bp, 14 predicted proteins | sample Hoacrofraction12_FD_59098 | JGI IMG/M metagenome (GOLD analysis project Ga0065711, IMG submission 59098) | Hoatzin crop microbial communities from Cojedes, Venezuela - Epithelial fraction 12 v2 (version 2) | ecosystem: Host-associated > Birds > Digestive system > Esophagus > Crop | place...
CCTGCTGGCCACGCTTCTCTTGATGCAGCCCAGGACACGGTTTGCCCTCTGGGCTGCCAGCGCACATTGCCGGCTCATGTCCAGCCTTTCGTCTATCAGTACCCCCAAGACCCTCTCAGCAGGGAAAAATACTCTCAGCAGTAGAAAAATACTACTGGGAAGTTGAAAGTTTTCATGAAATAACAGAAACAAGGATAAATGTTCTTCCATATGCAAAGGGACTGTATATATATGACAAAATCATGCAACACCTGGACTAACCAAAGAGAAATTGCAAATCACTCCTCCTAAGTGGTATCCCCGGAGAAAGGTTATACTCAATCTGTTATCTATTGCCTGTCTCACCTAGATCAGGATTTCTTTTTCCCACTAAGTCTGAATTGCATGAAAAGATAAGAAAATCCCTTCTATTCTGGCAATTTTGAAAAAAATAGTCACAGAAAAAGCATCAGTTTTCTAATTCTGATTTCAGACCTTCTGGGCTGCTGTAGAGTCTTGAGTCCTTCACCCATAATTTTCACAGATCAAAGGGGAATACTTGAATCTGTGGTAAAATGACCCCAACTGATGACTCTGTCCTACGTCAGCAGTTGACTTCAGCCAGGGCTGGGAATACACTGGTCAACACGCCAGAATCCCAGCATCAACCAGACAGATCTGTAATGGAAATCACTCTCCTGAAAGAAGAGATGACCTAGTAGTGTCACAAGAAAGTGTCCTGGGAGACAGCTAACAGCAGATCTCTGCATAAGCAGGACTGGTCCAAGCACCGTCCAGACAGTGCAGAAGAAGCAGAGCCTTAGCTTGGTCCAGATCCAGCAGCTGTTCTACGATTTCCATGAGGGCCATCATGAATGCAGCAACACTGCCTGGGAGGCCAGGATCTACTACACAGGAGCTGGCATCTTTGGGATCTGAAGGCAGGAAACCGGCAATTTGCTTTTTGAGATCAGTGTATCACCAGCTATGGATGAGCTACGAAGCTGATGATTCATTAGGATTTTGTTTCAGTGGAGATTATCATTTAACAGCCATTCTTTTATTAAATTATTTAATTAAATGAAGTACTTACAACTGCAGCGATTGAAATTCATTATTCTGGAGCGAAGTTCATAACCCAAGACTGTTCTAATGACACTCATATTAAAGTTGATCTTGTTTGAGCTGTCATATTTTACCTTTCTCTCTAACTTCATAAGCCAACTTTCTCTTTAAGCCTACATGAAATATGGAGCAGACAACACAAAGACATAAAGGATTTGGGTGCTGATTTAGGGAACATGGAGTATTTAGAAAGATATCTAACAGGTTTACCAAAGGACTTGAACTGGATATGCAACCCGCTGAGGTTTTTTGGAGGTTTGGTTTTTGAGTTTTTCTTTAAATCTTCCAGTGCATCTATCAGGAGATATAGAATTAATATATCCGCGATGTTTGAGAACCTTTGACTAAAAAACCCGAATCCTATTTGTGTACAACTATTAATAAATATATAAAATAAAAAAATTTGTTATGAGTTACTTCCCTGGCAATCACTTAATAATTTTGTTATATTTCTAGGGTGGGGAGATGATATTACCTGGGTACAAACTTATGAAGAAGGGCTTTATCAAGCAAAAAAAAGGTAAGAAATTAAAAAATACTTTGAAAGACAAAGTTGTTAGTCAGTCAAGCCTGAATATATTATCATGAAACAGAACGGAGAAACACCGTGACAGCTGATCTGCAGACCACCCAGTTAAATAAAACAGATTTTGTGTCTATAAATAAAACCATTTTAGGGGTCTTACGACTCTGCAGAAACATCATGAGCCAACAGGAAAGTCTGCATTTAATGCTGTTATTCCTTTCTCACAACATCAGTGTTGTCATGTTAATAAGCAATGAGAAGTAGATATTATCATTCAAAAAATACATCTTTTTTTCTTAATATCATGTACCTCTGATTACTTCCTTAATCAGCATCCGGAAATCAGATACATTTGCTCCTGCATGGTGATCTACTGCCTCTAATATTTTCTGCAACACTTTATTAGTTGGCTTATGTGCTTGATGTACTCATAGTTTCTCGCTATCCCGGTAGAAATGAAAGTTACAATCTGAATCTATGCGATTCAGCTGAAAATATATCTAAGAATTCATAACAACACTATTTTAAATCTCTTTTACAGTTCATTTTAGATTGTAATAGTGTAGCATAAACTGTTGTTAAATTGAAGGCAAATTGTTTTTAAAATAAAAGGCAATTAATTTCATGTACCCTATATGAAAATAGCTAGGAACTGAACAATTCTTGGCAGCGCTAGCAGATCTAGCGTTAGTAATTGATTTGCCAAACAGTAACAGTAGTTCAAAAAATACAGGAGAAAATGCATAGAGTTGTTTAGAGTTTTGACACCCGAAAATATAAAATTTTGATACTTTATCCAACTGTATACTGGAAAAAATAATTTACAATACATCTGTTCAGGAAAGCTTAAAAAACATGGGAGTATTTGATGATAAAGCAAATTTTATAAAAATTGTTTAATTCCACTTTCTCACAGATTATTTCTATTTTCTTAATCATGGAGAACTTCACACCTAAACAATATTAAATACCTCTTCAATTTGATTATATACTAACTAGGAATGAAATGATGATGACACTGTTATTTCTTTCGTGTAGAATCTCTTATTTTAGAAAACCTATTTAGACACAGAAACTCTATTTCCCTATTTCTTTCTCTTATGAAGGAATTATCTTCTTTCATCTCACTCAAAAATGTCTGTAATTATTTACGAAATGCCTGTATAGTTTTACCGTGGGTTACCATACAATGAAATGCAGTTTGCCTTTTCCAGGCTGCTAGTAAAATCTCCTGCTTGCATACTTGTCAACAGATCTAACTACATGTTTTATTATTATTGATAAAGTAACAAGCCACTGATGGTTATTCATCATTTAGAAGACTGTCAATACTGCCAAGGTAATTTTTATTTTTTGAGTGTTAAAATTCTGTGAAACATTTTTATGAGAAACTGCACCTATCTATATCTTTACCTTGCTCTTACTCGAAATTATTTAAAGAAATAGGTAAATGAAAATGTAGTTGAAAAGTTAAAAATTTATTACTGCTATTTACAAAAACTCCACTATGAACCTACCTAACAAAGCACGTGAAAAATACTCAGTGCTCTTCTCTCGCTACTCCTAATGCAGCACGCATCCCTTTAAATCAAGACAGATTTGCTACTGACTCATTGAACAGATTTAATATTGTTTGGCTCTCCTGAACTGGTAACTAGAGAAGGAGATGAGGACAGGGCTGCTGAAATCAATCTAATAAGAATGTTCAGAGTATAATGCACTTTTGTCAAGCTGAGACATGGTATCCGTTGAGACGACAGGCTTCATAAATAACAGAAGAGAGCTTCCATTTTCATAGCCGGGAGGTTGTACTGACGTGGGTCAAAAACACAAAGAGCAGTGACAGAGCCCTTAAGTGTCTCCTCAGGAATGTGAATCAGCAGGGACAGGAACAGTGTGGCCAGTCTCCGGCCAACGTGATGTCTAAGCGCAGGAGGAAAGGCAGTATTTGAGATGGACTTCGAAATGATCGTGTCTTTTCTAGCACTGAAGAAAGCTTTTGCAGAGAATGAAGAGATACAGGAAATGGCCCAAAATAGCTTCGTTATGCTGAATCTCATGGTATGAAGGGTTTGGGGTGGTTTGATGGGGTTTTTTTTTCTTGGCCTGTGTTTTCTCTTTCTTTGTCTTGCATTTTCATGTCATTTTAGCTAAATATCTCTGGCATTTCAGTTACATGTAAGTACAGGCATTCGTGCATGTGTGTACACACACGAGTAGTACCTGTTGTAGTTTTGTCCTCTGGTACAAGACTATTCACAGGTGGTACAACTTCATCAAATTTTACAGAAATGTTTTGATAACTAGCTTTAATTCCTCTGCTAGCACGAAACCACAGATAAAAACCTGTCACCTGATGGACAATACGTGCCTCGAATCATGTTCATAGGTATGTACAATATTTATGTATCTTCAAAGATGTGATATCTGAATCTATGCCAGTGTCTTCCTTTGGGGACATCAAAATGATCCATTTTGCAAAAAGAAAATAGCTCAAAATTTATCATTACCATGGCATTAGTCTGGAACTTGACAGATTTGAGTTCAGTTCTCCCTCTGTCGCAGGCTTGTACCCTCGTAGACCTCCTCAGGTTACAGATATGTTCCTGAGGGTACCTAGTTTGTGCTTAGGAGGAAGATGCTGAAATGTCCATTAGCGTCTGGCCTTTTGCTCTCTTTGCTTCTTGCTAGTGCTGTTACAAGACAACATTTACTGAGAACTGTCAAATACCTGACTGAATATAGATATCTACAGCATGGATATTACCACAGAGTAAGTCAATTGTCAGTGACATCTAAGGAATGATTTATCCTATCATAATGTTGACTTCTGGAATAGATCAAATGAATCACGTCCCAGAGTGCCTGCTTGTTTTCACTGACTGTACAGGAAGCCTAGATTGACTGGCTCTGTGGTGGCACCCAATCTTAAGTGAGATGAAGCCCACAGAGACAGAAAGCAATATGGTAACAGGAGTCAGTTAATTAACAAAATCTTGGAAGGGGAACTAGGAGCAGAGAAGTCTCCAACAACTTTGTCCCATGATGGAAACATTAAGAATCACAAGATTTTCATTCTGAAGGCTCTAGGTAGGTCACGCTAGTATTGCATTAGATATGCATGACCCTCACAATGTGTGCATCCAGTCAGATTGGTCTCTCCTGATGTAACCTGAGAACTTGTAAAACAGGATATTTAAATATGGATGAAATGCATGTGTAATCTATCACTTAAAATAGGTGCATAATAGAAAAATGAGCATTAGCTTTTGTTCAGGACTTCTCCAGGTAAGGAGTAGTTGGCTGAAACAGAGCATAATGGCCTCGTAATTGCCTTGATAAAATCAGAACACCTCAGAAACAGGGCTGTCAAAGTAGTGCCACGGACATCGCCCTCAGCTGTTGTGGGAATGGAAAGCAGTGTCTAAAACGATTACTTTTTCAGACCCATCTCTCACAGTAAGAGCTGATATCACAGGAAGATACTCCAACCGTCTTTACACCTACGAACCACAAGACATACCATTCTGTAAGTGCCCTCTCTTTTGTGTCGCTTTGCATTTCACATTGTAAGCAGCCAGACACACCCCGTCCCATTGTGCTTGAGAATCCATTAAGATCTCGAAGTACTGAATAAAGACTGTGTGAGCATTTGCAATAAGTTATAATAGCCTAACCTGTTTTAGTAAAACACTTAATACACCTACTGTCCCATTTAATTTATTGGGACTACTCAGGCAAGACAAATTGAAAGATCAGGGATGAGAACTTTCAGGATCAAGATCCGAGCAGTTTTTTGGAGAACGATGAAAGTCACTATGCTCAAAGGTATCGAACTGCACAATGTAAACAGCCAGTGGTAGTAGGGAATCAGAAAAGAAATGCTGGTGGTTACCTGGGTACCACCTAACACCCGTATTTCAGAAAGGAATGTGATTTTTCAGGTTGAGCTAATCCTTTCTCTATACCATCTATCTGACACCGATGCAGTATCTCAGCACAAATGTGCACTTCATATCTGATTACTAGGCATGCTGTTGAGAAGTGAGGGAGTTAAAAGGAGCCTTGTCAAATCCCTGTAAGTTAAATATTATGATTCATGAAACTTAACCTTCTGCTTTAGTATCAATGAAAGAATTTTCTCAATAGAAAGCTCTAAATATAATGTGTGACCATAAATTAATTTCAGTGTGAACAATTTACTAATCACACTAGGTGAGCTTTTTAATTGTACAAATGCGCTTTAAATACTTTTTCACAGTCCTTATTATTTTTCTTTCAGTAATAGAGAACATGAAGAAGGCACTACGCCTCATTCAGACAGAACTGTAACCAGCAACAGTGAAATGACCATAGCCTCTACGAGGTGAAGCTGCACGAGGAAACCTAACATTTTAAAATATTTTAGTTAACCTCTCCATCTCTACTAGCATTTTGAACTCTTATGAAGCAGCTTTGGTATATTAGATTCCATAAGAAAGTCACATGTACAATTTGAAGAACAAACACAGAAAGACTATCATGTCCTTTCGGAAAAAAAGAGGAGAAATCTATTAAACACTCTGAAATTAGTTATCTGAATAACTGAAAGTGATGGTTTAAAGTGCAGCAACTTTGAGCTGTCTTTTATCGCTCCAGCTATGACTTCTACCCAAGAGTTACAGCCAAACTTTTTAATGTCTATTTGCAATTTGTTATGTAAGTTAATAGCTGCATCTCAGCTCTTAATTTTTATTTTCATTGCAAGAAGCTTGTAAGTCACTAGTGTAACTCTAGTGTAAATTTATGCATTTCTTTCTCATTAAAAGAAAAGAAACTGCTGGCAATCAGACAGGAAGGCTCTTCCTATAGATATTGGAATAGCTTATACAGAAAAAAAATCCACGATCTGGGCTTAGCTCTTCTGTATGATTCTTTGACTATCATTCTGATAGCTGAAAACAGAACAGACTTTTCACACTGAGCATGTTGTCTCAGTGAGGTGATAATCATCAAATAGCAACTACAGGTTTTGCTATGATAAAGATACAGTGAAGAAAGAGAAAGGGAAAGAGATAGTCCCAGAACTCCACACCTGAGCCAAGTGATGCTTGTGAAGTCTGGTATGGGAAAAATGAGCAGGCTTGTCCTAGCTCTTATCATTTAAATGGAGCTTGACTCATGTGAAGTTCATCCCAGGTCATTCCCTCTTTTTCTGTAGCATCCCAATCCAGACATCATGGTGGCAGCTTACTGAGGGGGTCCATACATACAATGACTTCACATTTCCCCAGGAACACCGTATGCAAGAGCGGATGACTGTTTTCAGTAAAAAGCTGAAGTCAGCTGAAATAGTCTGTTATCCCAGCAATGTGCTTTTTCATTAGAGCAAGACAGGAAGTGATTCATTTGCAGTAAAAGCACATGTGCTAAATACCGGTGTCAGTTGTTTGTCCTGTCTGCCATTTCCTATGATGCTGCCTGCATACACATATAAAAGATGAAGGAAGGATCTTTGCAGGACAGCTTTGCAAATTTACAATACCTGGTATTAATTTGTCAAGAATGAGTTATATAGCACCTATCTATGTCTTCATAATTATGTAAAAATTGGATATAAGCATATATTTCAATAGTAGTGATAAATGACCTGTATGCTAACAGAAAAAAAAATCTTGTATTAGTCATTAACAGTGTATTGCCTTCATAATTACTTAAATGATTTTTTAACCTCTGGAGAAATGTTCTAAACAAAATTAAACAGTAATCACATTCCTCTGAGTTGTGTTTAGCTCTACTCATTTATGTCCGTATCTATTCCAGATTTGGCGACATTTCCCAGACTGTGGGCACACGCTCTTACGAGCAAGCCAGAGATGTTCAGGAGACAGGGATGTGAGCTAGCTGTCAGATATGACACAAGGTAGCCATGGGAGCACTCTCAAAGTAGGGTGAAGAGACTTACTTCGGAGAGAAGCATAGCACAAAATGACTTTGGAAATGCTTAAGTATGGTAGATTTAAAATATTACGAAAAAAAGTAGGTGGAAAGCAGTGGGTCTTTGCTGTCCTATTGCAGGGAAATTTTTTCCCTCCATGCATTCACTTTCATCAACATCAGCCAAAATCACACGAGACGTTGGCTTCAAACAACTTCTGCTCTAACTCGGGCAGGAAATCAAATGCGGGACAGCTCACTATCCGCTAAAGCCTGCTTCACTGATTTAAGGTTCAGAAGACTAAGGTTTCAGTCTGTGGATGGATATTTGAGGGAAGGCTGTACTTGTGGAAGTATTTGCATGGCTATGCTTTCATTCCATTGTGAAACAAAAACTTTCTTTTTTGGATCAGGAAAGTAGATGCAAAACAAACCTATTATCCTCTGTTCAACTCCAGTAACTACATCTTTGTCCGTGGTACTCTTGTCTCCTTGCCTGTACTACTATTCCATTAACTGCAAAGATGACAGTGTCTGCTGTAAAAGACTCCTCTCATGGATTACCCTAGTCAGTCCAAATATTCCGTCAGCCATTCAGTAAAAGGAGGGCATCCTCACACATACAGATGCTGAAGAGCATAAATATGCGGAGGGATCCTCTTGGATTATACAGTGGATGACCAGTTTACTACTACTTTTCTGTGAAGTAGGTACATGCACATACATACAGCCCAAACCCAGGGACGATGTCCCTTTCGTGCTCATTGCTGTCACTCCTTACGCTGAAATGTTAGTACATTTCTACACCAAAGAGAGGGAAGCCACAGATGCAGTCTGATGTCACACCACTGTAACTATGTAAGAGAAGGCTCGACGGGGGAATCTTATTAATGTATATAAATACGTGAAGGAAGGGTGATAATAGAACAGAGCCAGGCTCTTTTCAGTGGTGCCCAGTGCCAGGACCAGAGGCGATGGGCACAAACTGAAACACAGAATTTCTGTCTGACCATCAGGAAAAACTGTTTTACTGTGAGGGTGACCAAGCACTGGCACAGGTTGCCCAGGGAGGTGATGGAGTCTCCATCCCTGGAGATGTTCAAAAGCCATCTGGACGCAGTCACAGAGAACTTAGCTGTAATAATAAATTAACTGCTTTCAGAGAATTATCAACTGAAAATACAAGTCACTACTTTCAGTGAACAGAAAACAAGACCTGCTTGTTTATATAAAGATGGATAGTATTGTCATGCTTCCCTCTTAGCATCTATGATGCAGCAGGTAAGGTGTCAAGTTAAAAGACTAGATGCTTAAATCAAATACATCTTGGTCCTTATAGAAACACTGAACTCCTGTATATAAGCAGATGGTGTCAACATGTTTGATCTGAAAGTTGTATGTTGACTACTATTTTACACAAATGTTTGCATGCTTAGGGATCACATTTGGGTCACTTCTTTTAGAGGATCCATTGATAAGCAATAAGATGGCTGTCAAGAATCCACAAAGCTGGAATCCCAAAAGGTTTGTGACTCCGGACCACAGTCCAGAAGTTGCCGGGGCTCAGGAATACTAAACTGCATAATCTGACTGACCTCCGTGCTGTAACAGAAAATTTATGGTAGAATTATCACTTACTGGGACTGTGGAAGAAACAAGTAATGCAAGCCCTGGGCCTAGAAGTCTACTGTTGTTCTCCTTATTTTGGGCATTTGATCCTAAGCCAGCAGACAGGAACAAACTACATGAATTAAATAAAATACTGTATTATAAATAACAAAATTTTCAGAACAATACCATGATCACTGACTTTGATTCTCAAACAAAAGATAGCCTTTATATCTACAGTGCAATGCACGTCATTTTAACATTTGAAGAAAATCTGGATTAATTTCCAAAGGTGTTATTGATACTGATTGCATCTGTAATCTAGAAGAGTATTTTCCACTGCAGAATTTTTTGACAGCTTTGACAAACCACCCATGCAAGCAGACAGCAGCCACTTTCCAGAAGCGTCACAGGCACACGAATTCCTCTGTGTCTGATGAGATCTACATTGTAAAGTGACTAAAGGGGATTTCACTCTCTTCTTTCCCTCCTCACATCCCCGTAGGCACCAGGCTGAAATCTGTTCTCAGCCATAGCCTTTAGAAATGGGACTAAACCTCTGTGATTCTTAAAGATTCAGATCCAGTCCTTTTGGTGGAGCTAGATATTCAGGTAACAAACACGCTGTATGTTGCACACATATTTTCTGTTCACAGCTTAGTTCAGTGTTCATCCTTACTTTTACAGCTGCTGCTGTCTGTCTTCTCCTCTTGGAAGGCTATTTTGCCAGGTACTGTCTCTCTTGATGAAACAGAAATTCAGATCTCAGATTAAAGTATCATTGCTCAGGGTAAGATAATACGTCTGTTGCCTGCACAATGGCAGACAAAACATAATTCTTTCCCCTTTTTTCCTCTGAAATGAATCGCATGAGACACTACTTCCTCTTTTTTTCCCTTCTTGTCTGCTTGCACGCCACACAGTTTTATTAATAATATTAGTGGGCAGATTTTTATTCACATTCTTTACTTCCCTCTCTTAAGAAAGGTGGGAAACTGTTTCTTTGTTCCTTAGTTAACTTGAACTAAACCAACCAGTTTTATTTGAGTTAGAGCTGAAGGAATAGAATAAAAGACTGAAAATGTGAATGCAAGAGCAACCTTTGTTTTACATAGAATTAATTCAGCCACAATATAAGGGCCAATAGCTGAAAAAGCCTACCTGTGTAGACAGTGTGCTTTTACAGAATTTATAACCTGTATACTATATTTATGGATGCTAATCTTAACATGAGAATAATATAGCATCACCTGTGGAAGCCTACTTTTTGTATAAAAGAGTTCTCTGAGTTCTGCCTTTGCTACGAACATGACCCATTCCAGGAAGAAAACTTTATTACCACTTGTTCACTTATCCATGTCTGCTTTACTGTCTGGACTTATCTGTTGTAATCAGACCAAGGGTAGTCAAACAAACGTGGACTTAACGTCAGTGAGGTGAGGCACAGGAATCTGAGAACTGACAGAACAGGATCCTCCCTTATATATCCGTCTCCGCACAGAAAGGCGTTGACTTTTCTAGGCAGGTGGCTGATGTATTGGTCTGCAGAGCATTTCCCATGTGCAAATATTTGCACTTGACCAGGACAAAAGAAAAGCCACCATACCTTTGTGTACCATGGAAACAAGAGAATGTGGGACACCTCAGCATTTAAAATGCAAAAGTAACTCAAGCGCACAGAAGAAGGCTAACATACTTTGGACTGTTTCATGTGCTACACGTATTCTTGCCAAAGGTTGACATGGAGAAATTTCCAAATGCTGAGGTGTCCTCTATGGGATCGGCCAAGCCACTGGTCTGCTTCCTTTTGTTTCTTCCTTTGTTCAAATAGATGCACAGACCCACAGTATGGGTCAGGTGGAAATAAAAAGTCTACATGGCAATTAAAAAGTTCAAAAACACAAATCAGAATGTGAAGAATATTTATTCTTCCACCAGAAAATCTCCAGAAATTGCAATCTATGTATTCATGCCTTTTCCTTGCCATTCAAGGTGCTCATGCTATTCATCACTTACCATCTTGACTTGCTACTGTGTATTGTAAAGTAACTGACCCATTGGTCACTAAAAGTGGATCTATTTCAGCAGACCATTTTCTTTTAAGAGGTATCAGATATTTTCTGTTCTCTTTAGAATATAAGACGACACACAAAACCAACAGCTTCTCCTATCTTTCCATAATATGAAAGAACACAAATACAGTGGGGTCATCCTTTAGTTCACACTGCCATACTAAGCACTGCATTTTGAAATTTCCCTATAATTTCAGTTCCAACTGTTCTAAAGCGGATGTTCGTCAAGTCACCCTTTGCACATGTCTAAGTGTGACCTTTGAGAAAGAGAAAATATACTATATGTAATAATTTTTAAAGATTATAACATTTATGAGACAACACTCCTCACGGGCTTTTTTTGATCCTCAGACTTGGTTATTGCTTCAGGAAAGAGCCTGAAAGTATTTCAGAATGATCTGCTGTGTCTTCTATTACCTTTCTGTGCACCCTGAGGATCACTCGTTCCTGCTTTGCACATCCTGGCTGCACATACCGGAGTGACAGTTCGTAAATGTTGGCACACATGAACCCACCCTGCTATTTAGCCCTCAGCCAGCTGAGGAGAGCTGAGTATACAACCTATACAAGCTTCGTTGCTTACGTTCACATACAGGGAAGAGGACCGTGACTGCCTGGAGAAGAGCCTACACCCCAAGGTGAGGTGTACTGTACAGGACAGGGAGGAAAGGAGCCTGGATCTGCTAAGGTATTTTCTGCTTCAAGCCTACAAGCAGGTGGGGCTGTGATTTCACACAGCTCTTGAGCATTTGCATCAAAGCACCATAAGAGCAGAACAAGAGCTCACATCTCCCAGATCTGCATGGCTTCGCTTGGAAGATAACTCCTCATTCAATAGCTATTACTGTTATCAAATATTTTCACATACACATGCCTGCTGAGGAGAACTCAGCCTAATTGAAAGAAATATTCCCTCATGGCCTCAGTGGCTTTAGTTCTCATTAACTCCTACACTCTCAACATTGACAAAAAATCCTAAATCCCATAATGAGTTCCCAGAGGGATTTCAAAGATTCAGAGCAGCAGTTACCCTGGGCCTAGAAACTCAATCTTTCCTTCCTTGGAAAAACACCCTTTCTTATTTACTAACCAAACAAATTAATGCCCAGGAAGCCACATTCCAGTGAAAATGTATTATGGGTTGTTCTGCGTTAATGGATGTGGAACATCTCCTTTAAAGAGAAAGAAAGCTTTGGGGTTTGTTTGTTTATTTGTTTGTTTGTTGCTTACGACAGCCAAGAAATAACTTTGTTGATGCCTCAAGGAGATTTTTAAATGAATAAGTAGTCTTTCATATGAGATTTCTAGAAGGCAACAGTGCAAAAGTGAACCTATCTGAAGTGGTTATGTGGTATCCACTATATTAACACCTTCGAGCATGACTGCTGCAGATACCTCAGGGCTGCCTTTCCTGACCAAATGTGCTGACTGCACAGCTGGTGACCTGACCTCATGCAGCCCCGGGTACAGCTACAGGGCATCTCTGCAACGCAAAGGACCAGACGGCTAAAGCATTAGGCAACACTGTCATCCAGAGGCAGGTAGGCTGCCTGAAGGTTGCATATGATATTGGAGTAGCATTAAAGAAACTGACAGATCCTTTGGTTATTTACCCTGAAGAGAGTTGCAGGAGATAAGGAGGTTTAGCTTTCCGTATTTTTATAGAGAAGCAACTAAAACATAAGTAGGTTAAGATCACACCAAAAGCACGTGGCATGACAAGGAATTGAAGGTGCATTTATCCAGCTGATATGAGCGAAAACAAGCACAAACTAATTGGTACTGCCTCTTTCTGACTGTGAAATGTATTCTATTAGTTGTTTGAATTGTTGAAATTAAGGGGAAAACTACATTGTGCTAAGATAAATGAAAGAGAGCATCCACAATTTGTAATCAATGCATAAACCTTAGAGCATAAAGCCTTTCCTTCCTGCACTGAAATAAATCAAAGGATACGTGTCCTCCTAGAGAAACGATGACTCACCAAGAAAGCTAAAGAAAATTCTTCCTGTGCTATACAGTTTCAGCACATGCTCTACTGAGCCACAAACCAACCCAGAAGTAACAATGTCTTTGAAAAAGAGTAAATTCCAGAAATATTTGTGGTAAACAGGTAATTCCACAGTCTTATCTACAGTGGTAGAGGTTTTATGGTAGCTACTGTGTCTCCAGGTAAAGTTAAAATTAATTTCGAGAAGAAACTGTGGTTCCCAGTCTGACAACAGCAAGTATTGCCAATGCCCGTAAATACTTTGGCATTACTCAATGTGTGTATTTCAGTCATGTAGACTCAATATGTTTGTGGCGGTATGCTGATAAATCATGGAAGCATTCAAACTACAGTGTAACTACAGGAGCAAGTTGCCAAAAGACGTCAGGCTGATAACCACATTTTGAAACAGCAAAGTTGAAAAACAAGTAAAATCTTCCACAAAAATAATTACAACAATTTAAAACAATGTGGGGGAAAATCAAAAAGTTCTGTATTTGTATGCATAAATTCTGAAAGTATTGGCAAAACTCACTCATGAAATCTGGAATACAAAATACACTTCTAAAGGTATTTCACTTACTTAAGCGTAGGTTGTTTTACATGCTGGTATGGGGGTGGGGGAATTATGGGTGGCACCGTTATGGCTCCCATGCCTTTTGTAGGTAACAAGCACAACTGGGTACCTCTTTGAAGTGACTGTCCACTGACACACAGGGCATGGAGAACAAACAGGTGCAATGTGAGGTCTGCATGCTGTTGCTGGCCTTACCAGAACAGTCATGGGGGCAGAATTTGGCCCAAACAGCACCACTTAGGCTGATGCAAACACGTTTCCCCTTTTTGGCCATTATACCCCTCCCATGATACTTCCTGTGAGGGATTACTTCACTGCACAAGCAAAATACACTTTTCCTAGCAGACAATACTGTCTCTGCTTAGATGAAGGGAAGCTAGGGTAGCTGCTGTACTACTGTTGTTTTTCCTGGTTTATTTTGACACATGATTAAACAACAATCATAATCCCTTTGTTCTTACAAGCTTACCTGAACTTTATCAAGTAGCTAAACACTAGTTGGTCTTGTCGAAATTAAGGGAAGAGGCTTATGTGTAGAGGCAGAGTATTCACTACAGCTAGAGGCAGGCTACAGCAGGAGTCAAGGGACGGCACTGTATCAACCGCATATGGAGCTAACTTCTGTTTAGAGAACAGTGACCGCCTCCGAGCGGAGCCTTGGTCTTCAGTGTGCAGCCAGTTACCAACCCAGACTTGAAGTTTTCTTACATGTTTTTCTCTTTTATGTTAGCAGTATTACTCTAAAACCAGTTAAACTGTCAGCATAAAGAGCCTGAATTAGAACAGATGTGCTGAACAGCCTGTTTGTACCTGAAGGTGAGGGTACACCAGCATACGAGGACCTACCACTCTATGTGATTTACCTACACATCAAGTGCTTTAAAGCAATTTAAGCACATTCTTGTCACACGTTGTCTCTCCTGTAATGGGTGGTACTATTTTTAATTACTAATTTTATTGCCTGTAAGAATGATATAAATTTATTGTGTGAAACATCAAACCCATTGTATTTCTACGGTTAAATTGTGAGGGTGTTTATAATCTCTTATAAAAATCTTCATAGAGAAAGGCTATGTCCTCCTGGTATATGTTAGCTTTAATAACTACTTTATGCACCTCTTAGGGGAACAAAACATATCTCTCGTTACCCACATAGTTACCAAGGCGATTACCCTGAAATTATTACAGAAAATTTTCAAACTCATCTCCCATATAAGCCAGGCTTTGTGTAACCAGAAGAGAATAGCAGATACAGATCAGCTTATTTAATAGAAAAAGGACACAGCTGAAATCATAATGCTAAGCAAGAGTAGATGCTGAATTAACATGCAGATTTCTTTTTTAACTTCAGGTGCAAATTGATGTAAATAAGTGGTAACTTATGTAAGTTACTTACATAAGTGTAGCCACACTACACATTAATTAAGATTGAAAAAGGTATTCTCTTTCTGCAGCTATCTTTTTTTCTTTTTAATTTTTACAAACCCACATATACCACATGCCCTTAAAACTTATCTTTATGTTTCAACTCATTCTTTGGGTAAGACTGCAAGAGAAACTATCAGTGGGCATGATAATCTAGCAACCTGTGCTACTAAATCAGTAGTTAATTTACCACAGAACATTGGATACTAAGGAACATAAGAGTGACATATTTGTTAATTTATTTTAAAAAAAAAAGCACATCCATCTCAGTTCTCCTGGTCATTATTACCTTGCCTGCACAAAATTTGTATCCTCCTTTGATTTAAGAGGAAAAATAAGAAACAGAGCGATGTGAAAGATAAGACTGAATCTGGAAGACAGTAAAGCAAGAAAGGCTAAGCTATTCACTAGAAAATTCCTCTGTATAGCTTAAATTATGTTTTCCTAAACTTGAGCCAGAATGAAGATGGAAACTAAAACCTTGAGGCTGTCATTCTCTAGGAGAGAAGCATGAGTCAGCTGTCAGTGGCTGTCAGGGGGAGGGAGGGTCGTCACACTGATAGGTATATAAAAAAATAATATTGTAACATATAATCTTGTCCTACTCCATGAAAGATGGAATGACAGAGAAAAAAAGAAAATTATCACAGGTTGTAAAGAACAACAGCGCAAAGCATGTCTTTATAGGCTGTTTTCTCCATGCAGTCTATACCTGTGAAGTGAAAAAGTAAATTCTTTGCCCCAAAGATGCTGGTCTTAGTTATTTTAAGCATCCATTTTTCCAGCACGGATTTGAAAGGGAAGTAGCTCGGGAATCTGCCTCCCCATTAACAGCGATTATGCAGCTTCCTCACGCAGGCAGGTTGTGCCTATGTCTTAGTCCTTCTCAGGACAAAGAAGAAAGGGAATTATAGGCATGACCAAAGAAAGGCCACTTGGATTAGTTGAGCTGGTAAGTGAATCAAAGCAGGTAAGAGCAGCAGCTTCTACAGCAAGGCTTATAAATAAGGAAATACTTCTCTAGCTGATTTCTCTCAAAAGTGACTAGAATATTATTTTATCATCAGGACAGATAATCTAAGTTTTATTCATAAACCAAAAGAATTTTCACAGAGAAAAAATAATATAACCAACAGATTTATTTTTAGATAAAATAGTAGGTATGATACGGGGTTTTTTTCACTTTGTCTTTTCTGTTTTATGAAGTTAGCTGAACAAATAAAATAACCCAGAAATGGGCATGTATCCATGACAGCAAACTTTCTGTCCCTGCATAGAGTTTTGACTGTTGCTCAACACTTCTTTGTCATTGTCTGGTTTGTTATATTACTGAGTCTATATTCTATTTATCTTCATTTACCTTGAGATCCTTCTTTCTGAAACACCAGTGAGAACAGAAGCGAGCCAAACCCTACACAATGCAGCTATTCACTGTGGACTCCACTAAGCAGTCACTCAAGGTTAATCATGACAAGAGTGGTTGCAACTGTGCCTATGGGGTTTGTGGGAGAAAATGGCATCCTTTCCTACGCTACAGGATATCCACACCATAAGTGCGTCTATCACCACCCTGATTCTTCGCTTCCTCCCCCAGCGCAGAGCTGCATCCAGCGAGGAAGGAGCTGGGAAGGGCTGTCAGTGACCGTCACACCCTCCCTTTTCGGCACAGAAAGCGCACGGCAGGTTTCTTCCCTTTTCGTCGCGTGACGACTCCTGCATTTCGTCAAGGATCCTACGCAAGACAGGCAAACCAGCCAGAGCTCCCATCCGCTTTTCCCTTGTCTCCGAGCAGCCGCCCAGCTAGGCAAACACAGCAAGGCAAAGCCGTGAGCTCGGCTGCGGCAGCCAGCCTGCACAGCAACGCCGCTCCCTTCGCGGAGGCAGGGCCGAGGCAGACACACAGAAGCTTAATTTCCAGAACACATCTACTCTCCCAGGTTGCTTTGCACAAAGCAGCCTGTGTTCCTCCATTCTCTTCCACAGATACAATAACTTCACTGAATGCACAGCGGGGCCTCACCCTGAGCAATGAACTTAACGTGACCGGCTTAGGGATCAAAGGTCTCACTGAGCATTTGCAACACAAAAACAGCAGGCAAACAATACGAGAAGAACGATCAAGCATTCAAGAACCATCCCCTGCCATTTTCTTTGATAGGATATGCTATTTCCTATGTTCCCTCGAATATTACAGGGGGAAAAAAGGCAGCATATTAATCTGCAATAATCAGGTAAGAAACAAACACGTAGCTAGGGTCAAGATGACAGCTATTTCCCCACATGGGTACATTTAGGGACTTGGCTGAACAGGCTGCCATGTGAAAAACCTCCCTATATTTTCTCCAGCGCAGCAGCTTAGTGCAGCTGCTTGCTCTCTCATTTCTGGGCAGGAATACAACCAGAGCCAGCACAGAAGCACTCCTCAGCCTGGGCTGGCAGAGCTGAGCCCCTGCCCTCTCCCACACTGGGGAGGCAGTGATTTCACTTAGCACCAACCGGGCCACAGACATCACACCAGGCACAGCAGCAGGAGGCCTGACCACTCACCGAAGACAGCACATTCTCTGCCAACGGGCAGATTCATTCAAATGGACAGTCCCACTTCCCTGGCATAGCTTAGTGGCTTGCAAAATATTCACCTATAGGGGAACAGGCACTGGCTCTGCTCTGGCATTTCTTCTCCATGGTGGTATCACAGGTGGCGGTGCTGTTTGTGCTAAATGTGGGCTGCTGACCATGATGAAAAGACCCTCCGACGGATAGCCTTGATGCCCCTCTTCACAAAACAAGCAGAAAAGTCCATGAGGCTTTTCAATATTGCAACAGCAAGCAGTGGTCTTAATGGATAACAAATGTTTGAAATGGCCATGCAAAAAGCTTGTTTCTTCTTCCCAAATATTAATTGAAAAAGAGGCCTACTGTGTCACTCCTTCAGCAAGACCCCTTCTCCTTTCTGAAGTTGACTGTATAGTCCTATACACACAGACATTTAAAAAAAAAAATGTGGATTTGACAGACACACACAGCAATTTGAAATTCGTAGAGAAGATTGTAATGATATGTAGAGATATGTGTTCATCAGAAAGGAAAGATAACAGGACTTAAAGTAAACAAGATTTTAGGACAGTTCTGAGATCTAGGACAAATTATTTAAGTCTAACCATCATATAAATAATTGCTTAATACTAAAGGAAGTAGTCTGAAACTTAAATTAGCAGCAGCTTGAAAAGCAGAAACATTCATGGATAAATATAGCATGGGTATATTGTATCCCTGAAACTGTTCTTGAAAACATCAAGGCAGTAAAGGAACAGGAAGGCAGCCATTCACAATCTGACACGTATTCTCTCCTTCAGTAAAAGCATTTTGCAAGGGATTTGCATGGCAGGAATTCTCAACAGATCTGCTATTGCCTAGCGAAACATGCTGCAAATAGAACATTTGCAGCAGACTTATTATCTGACCTAGGTCACCTCCTGATTAAACATATATAGATTGGAAGATTAGTCATTCAACCAAATAGAAAGACAAGCCAAGCTACATCTTACGTGGAGAAACTATATCCAATTAGCTTTGCAAGTGAGCTAAAAGCAGGAATTCAGAGGAAGGTAGTTCCAGGACACTCTCACCAGATGTCCGGTTCAGGATGCCTGAACAGGTGCTCCCTCCATCGATGTGTGATTTATATTTCCACATCCTGTGCCACAGGGAGAGAGTTTCAAAGATTAATAAATCTTGACATCTGCATAATAGGGAAAGATGAAAATGGAAGGAATTAATTAAAAAATTTGAGGCAGGTAACAACAAATTTGCCTTGCCACTTTATCTTAAAACTGAGAGTTCTAATCACACATACATGCACCATCACACCCTTGGGTCATTCAAGGAGCAGGCTGAGATCTCCCGCCAAGATAGTGCCTCAGTTCAAAACCAGTCCCCAGAAACTGACCAGGAACCAGGACATAACTGAGCACTCACACGTGACCTACAGGCATACCTCAGCTAGCTTAACCTGAAAACCATGTCTGGCAGAAGAGAAACCCTTCATATGGCCCTGGTGAGGAAAGGGCTATTCAGCAATATAACAAAGCTCACCCAAGAAGAAAGGGTAAGCTCTCCAGTGACTGAAGGAAAGGGACAGTGTAGGAATGAAGGCACCTGGCTAAGCAGTTAACCGATTGCCCTTAATTACGAACCCAATGCACTCCACCTGTCAAAATGACAGTACAATCACTGCTATCTCCCAGCGTAACCGCAGCGCTGCATAGGCCGATTTTATTCCTCTGGGGACTAAAACATCTTATGGTATCATATGACGTAAACTAAGATTTCCCACTCAAAGCAGAAGCTTTTCCAAACACGAATGTAGCTGTTCTGTGAGCTGCCAATTGATTCACTGCTGTGTGCGTTTACTTTGTGCTGCTCTGGTAGCAGCTCTCTTCCTGTTATTAGAATTGTGTAAGTTTCATAACCAAACTGATCTATTTTAATCATTTTATATGTTTACGCTTTTTGGCTATTTGCTGTCCTTTTTGAAGGCAAAAATGGTAGAGGTCCTTTAAAGAAAAAATGGACCCAAGTTGCAGGTGTCATGTTGAGGTACACAGCAAGAACTCTGGAATGACCTAGGTTCATATCCAGAACAAACTCCTCCAGAAAGGGAAAGGTTATAGTCGTTGTGCAGTGCTAAGCACCTAACCCACATTCAACAAAGGGTTTCTATTCATTAAATTCACTGTTCTAATCCATCAGGCAAAATTCCACTATCACATTTTCTACCAAGAGTGGAAGACTCCTGTGAAGAAGTACTTATTTCATCTGTCATGCCACATTTTCCCACCATCTTCTTATGATTTGACCTATTACATCTAACCAATCTCCCACCAAACTGCCCACCTGGTCACACCCTTTCTAGAACACTAACTTTGTAACTCATTAATGCTTTCACTTAAAGCATTCTTCACATTGCCAGTTCTTACTGGATCTCCACAAGTTAGAGGCAGCACAGACATTCTCTACAACACAATTTCATTTTGGAAAGTGAAGCCAAAAAATTACTTTTTCTAAAAAATTTTTAATTATTTTGCATGATAAATTTTCAAAAAGTCTTGCTTCTCATTCCCAGATTTTTTTTTCCAAAATGACAATTTCACACAACAAAAATCCTATTTTCTGATCAGACATTCAGATATTAGGCACAAAACCATCAGCATTTCTCAAAACACCTTAGTGATACCACTGTCAACCTGTTTTGCTTCAGACTGTAGCTCTACCCTGTGAAGTACTGGGAAGCTTTGTTGGGTTTTTTTATTAGTAGTATTTTAAAGGGGTTTCGCTGACAGCAAATAACTCTCTGGATCTCCAGCCTTCCCTTTCAAAAAGGTTGCCTAAGTTATAGTTTTGATCTCTCTGCAAAAGTTTGAAATGAAAAATGAATGAATGAAAGAAAATATCCTGAATCTGACTCCATTGCTGTTCTGAAGATGTGCATGGTGCAGAATCTATGAACAGGCCATGGGGCAGGCGGTATCTTCAGTAGAACAAAGAACTACTGCTATTATTACAGCCTGCAAATAAGCATTTATTTTCCAAAATATCAACACTAGCACCTGTAGCTAATGGGGAATGAATTTTTGCTGGGTCTTTCATTAATGCCTTTAACATTGACTTAGCATGAACTGGAGAATAATGCAATCTAAAAAATGGAGAATGATGTAACAAAAACCCAAAACTGTAGGGTGGAGCCTTTATTTGCATTTAATTTTATATCCAATTCACTTCCTGTTAGTAAAATTGCGGTAAAATTCTTTGGACAACTTAGCTGCAAGCTATTGTTTAACCAGCCCAAGAAACTTGGCATTAACTTTTAGCCATCTCAGATTTGCTAACTAAGAACTGCATTCCTGCATTAGGATGCCCTCTCCAGTATGTCCAGAATGCAATGCTGTCCTGCATAAAACACCCAGAAAGAAAGGAAAAGGATAACCCCTACCCCCTTAATAGACAGAAAAAACGGTCTTTGCCATTTATCTGCCATACCATTTAAACCTCATTATTGTGATAAGCTACAGGTGTGCTTGCTCTCTCGCTCCCCCCTTCCCTAATAAAACTAAAGGCAGCGAGTATTTTGATCATTAACTAAACAAAGCCACTCCCAAATTGCTATGGTACCACACAGCAGAAAGCCAACACCCAGGGCTGCTGCTGTTAAAGATTCCTGTTCGCCAGCTCTGCGAGTTGTCCTGGGTGAGACTCGCTCACTGGGCAGAATTCAATGAAACAAAGAAAAGTGGAGAGCAGCATTGTTATGCAACTGGCTAGAAGGTTTTACACAATTCAGCTCTTGGCACGATCTATCTTCCACTTCCAACCAAAGCTTTTTATCAAACAAGATTTCTACACAAAGAAGTTTGTAAGGAGAGGTGAATTAATCTCTTAGACCAGCTGATGCAGTTCAGAAAAAGCAAGGGGTGTTCAGTTTGAGATTCACTTCACAAGGGCTGACCTGTAAAACTGGAGATATTTTTGGGCTCAAGTCCCCTAAGAGGCCATCACAGTAGCATTCCTTCACAAAACTGGTCTTCTGACAAGTGGTCAAGAACAGAACTTGGCTTTCACCTAAAAACTTTTAGATACTGCATTAAGACTGATTTAAGAGGGACCTGCATAGAGAAGTTGGAATCATAAGGCTCTCTGCTTAGTACAGAGCTGATCACTGAATGAACTCACAGAAGCCTTGTTTGCTCACCAGACAGGCAAGAGGAAAAAAACATGGCAACATGGTGTGTTCTCACAAAGGCAAAACTCAGTGGCTTGCCTGGAGGGGTCCTTGCTGACAGATTCACCTGACTGTGCTACAGAGCAAAAGGAGTCATTCTGCTTTACATGAGCGTTAGTGACCCGGAAGAAAATCTAATGATCGTGTAGTAAAAATAATACCCCTGGAATACTTCTTTTTTCAACTTAAATTATCTGTGAACACAAAGCACCAGTTTCCTTTTCCCCACACTTTTGTGAATTTAATGCTTCTTCCCTTAAGTGAACATCTTTATTCTTGTAACATGAACATTCTTTAGTATCCTTAGTCTTCTGAGGCACACGTTAGTTATCTGGGAAATACTTGTTAAATTAAACTCTTTTGTTTTCTTCATTTCTGAATCAGAAGGATCTAAGCAGCCTGTGAGTAATTCAGACCCAAACTCTGCCAGCCCAATGCATGTGCAGCACACAGTCCCATTGACTCCCCTGAGCACCTCACGTGGGTAGCACAACCCATTTGACAGCACAGGCTCTAGCAGCCCAAGCTCATACAGACAGATTCAAACAACACAGCAGCTCCCAGGGATTCTTACAGCCTGCAGCTGAAAGAGTTAAAAGGTAGAGCTACTTGCACTAGGAGTTTTATAATCCTACATTTCCTGTACTTAACAGAAGAAATGGGGTGGGTTTATTTCAAAATCAATCTGACTGCCTCAGAGAGACAGTTAGAAAATTTCTATTATTATGGTGCACTCATGCTTAAGTTTCATTGAGATAGCAGTGTCAGTCACCAAAAGCATGGTCTCCTGCTTCAAGATGCAGCTTGGTACTGCTTACTTCAATTCTTAGGCTTTTATGATGACTCTACTTGAATTAATGAGGTATAAGAATGTTATTTATTTTGGGGGCTGGGCCAGGGCAGTGAGAGCAGAAAGTGGGGCTGGTTCTGCATAGCACCTACATGAAAGGCAACGTCAAACAAACCTGATGCTGATCTATTGCACACATTCACCAGGAACTTTGCAAGGAAATACAGGTGTGACAATCTTATTGGTCAGTAGAAAGAAGCAGCCCAAGTATAATGAACATCTCTAACAAAACAGCGAAGGCATCATTAGTTGGAATCACTGTCTGACAGACTATCATTTTATTCTGAAAGAGGAGAGAAGAGAAAGATTTTATGGGAGACCATACCAGGACTCCTAACCACAGAGCACAGCTTCACACGTGCACAAGCACGATATTTGCAACATCCAAGTGTCCACATCGAACTCTTAAAGCTGCAGGTAATTTTTGACCTTCAGATTACATTTCTGCCTATTTCTCTCAGGATTTTAAAATAGAAAATATAGGGAGCTAGATCACATGGTGGAGCCTACCAGCTGTTTACAGGTTATTATTTGATCATCATACAAGACAGGTGAAAATAACCTCTGTCATGTAAAAATTGAATGAAAATAATAGTAATACTCAATACTTTTGGTTTCCAGATTAGAAATCTAATGCACACAGACACTTGAGCAGGATGAGAACAAACAAAAAAGCCTATTACGGGCTCACGTGCCTATGGTCTGTCAGCACGTGGCACCCACATAGCTGCCCTTCACTGAAGAGTATAGCATAGATTACTTGCTTCTCTTCAGGTAACTGACATCATTTAACTGACGCTGCTATTCATTACCTTCAGTTTGTTTGGCTTTTCTTGCTTTTTAGGAAGATATTTGACATTCAAAGCTTAAAGTCAGTGGAGGGATCAGTACTGTGCATTGAATTAGTAACTTGGATATCAGCACCGCTAGCCAATACACCAAAGCAGAAGACACCAGAGCTTCACACTAACCAAGCAGATGGACATTTCCCCCATTCCTAATGTGCTGCTGACTTACATCTCCCCCCACCCATGCCAGAAAGCAGGTGGGGGCTACCAATTGGCCTCAGGTTATTTCTGCAGCAGACTGCTGGTTGCAGGCAGCTCCAGCAGCTGCATGATATGAAATAGCAGTGCAGGAACTGAAGTCCCAGGCTGTTGGCATTTGTAATGACTCAATGCACTCAACTCTGAAAGCTTAGCTAGTCAAAGTCGGATAGCTACAGGTCTTTCAACAGAAAACAAGGAATGACACCTTATTCCATCTTTCCTTTTCAGACATGTTAAAAGCTCCTAACAGACCATTGACATAGCAATTCTAGGATGTGCAATTCTACATATATATGACTCCTCACAAAGTTTCAAGGGCTCTGCTTTCAGATCATGCTCCCATCTCCATCATGCCCACCCAATTTTATTGGCATTTAGAGATTAGACTACCGGTGACTTGACTATGTGGCAATTCCCTGCCTCCCAGGGACTCTCCAAGTGGTACGGCTGGATACATGGGAACAGCCGGATGTGAAAAGACCACATTGCCTAAACTCACTTCCATTTCAGCTATTTTCAGCTACCAGACTGACCTCATGGTGAGGGAGGGGAAATGAGAGCTGGATGCTCCATCCCAGCTTCCGAGTCTTATGCTAAGTGTAGCTGAAACGTGTCTCAGCCCTTGGACCGCTACAAACTAAGTATTTCATAAGATTTGGCATAGCGTTGCTTATGCCAGCTACAAAAAAAAAAAAAAAAACAAAGTAGTTTTAAAGCAGCATTGTGCATTTGAATGCCAAGACAGAGCCACATTCTCATCATGCTGCCAGCTGGAAGGGGGCCAGCGGGAGAGCAGGAACACCCATCCTCCTATCAGCTCGCTGTGACTGATACTGCTTGTTTAGTGTCACTGCCTGTGGGAGTGTGCTCGCTGTTTCCAGGCTATAATGTTTAAGCAAGACTTTAAGTACACGTTGCCTTAAGTCACTCTAATTGGCTTAAATAGCCAGCTAACTGTTCTGGTAGGGATATTACAACTATATTTGTACAGTGTATGACCCACAAGTTGGTGAAACGTGAGCACCTCAAGGGTAAAAATTAATAACAATTCATTCCTGTTCCAGCAATAATATCCCAGTCTGTGACCACAGTATGGCATCTTTCTGTTAATTTATCTTTTATCTAGCAATTGGTCAGCTATAGCCGAGAGTGGGATATGTCTGCGATCAATTATAAGTTCACCTTTGTACTATTTAACCTTTCTTTAATACATGCAAAGTATGTAGAATCACAAAACAACAGATTTGTTGGATTTGGAAGGCATCTCTGGAGATTGTCTAGTCTGAGAGTGCTCTTCAAAGCAGGGTCACCTACAGCTGGTTGCTCTGGGCCGTATCCAGTTGGATTTTGAATATGTCCAAGCATGCAGATTCCACAACTCTTCTGGGCAGCCTGTTCCAGTCTTCAATCATCCTCACATTACAAAAAAATGTTTTATCTTATATTTGCTTGGAATTTCCTGAATTTCCACTCGGGCTTATTTCCTCTCATCCTGTCACTTGATGTCACAGAGAAGAGTCTGGCTCTGTCTTCTTTACTTCCCCCTCCTCAACTGTTTATACACACTGATGAGACCCCCCTGAGCCATCTCTTCTCCAGGCTGAACAGTCCCAGCTCTCTCAGTCTGTCCTTGAATGGCAGATGCTCCATCCCTTCACTATCTTTAAAGCCCTTTCCTGGACTTGCTCCAGTAAGTCCCTGTCTCTTCTGTACTGAAGAGCTCAGAACTCAGCCCACCACTCCAGCTGTGGCTGCACCTTTGCCCTGCTGCCACTGCTTTGCCTAATGAAGGCCTAAGGGGCTATTGGTCATCTCTGCCAGGGCATGCTGCCAGCTGATGTCCAACTTGTTGTCCACCAGGAATCCTAGGTCATTTTCTGCAAAGCTGCTTTCCAGCTGGTTGAACTCCACCATGTACTGGTACCTCCACAGGTGCAGAACTTTGCATCACCCTTTGCTGAAGTTCATGAAGTTCCTGTCAGCTCATTTCTCCAATCTGTCAAGGTCCCGCTGCATGGTATCACAACCATCTTGTCTATCAAACACTCCTCCCAGCTTTGTATCACCTGCAGAAATGTTGAGGGTGCACTTTTTCTATCCATTAAAGAAGATGTTAAATACTATTGGTCCCTGTATTGACCCCTGGGGTACACCACTAGAGACTGCCTCCAGCTTGTGTGTCGCCAATCACAATTCTTCCAGCCTAGCAGTTCCACCAGTTTTCAGTGCCTCTCATTTTGCTCTCAGTCCATTCTTTACCAGTTTTTCTGAGGGGATGTTATGGGAGATGTGTCTTCTCTTGTCCAAGGTCACTGCATTGTGATATGTGCCCTGGCCAAGAAAACAGCTCAGTTACTTCATGACAGATGATCTTTGGAAAGCCACCATCATTGATCCTGCTCCTGTGCCAGCTTTCTGCACAAACACACTCTTTAGCAAGAAACTCAGGGTAGTGTACTGGTAAAGTGTGCTAAGAGATTATTAGCAGTAAGATGTTATCTTCAAAGAAATAGAGGGCAAGGCTCACATCCCTGTGAGATGGGCTATTTTTGCAGTAAGTGGGGTTTAGGCAGGCTGGACATTGAAAATCCAGAAAACCTTTATACTCACACAATCAGGGAATGCAAAAAGAGGAAGAATTCTGTCCTGGGACTATTTTGACATCTGTAGCCCTACAGGGATTTTTAAAGGCAACCTTGGTTGAGAACGCTTAAAACTATATGTCCCCAATGTTTCTGTCACATTGGCAAACAAGAGATTATTTTAGGAGCCAGAGTATCAGCACAGCATAGAACATAGGCAACTTAAAAGCAAAAACTAAGGAAAATGTGAAGTCTGAGGTATTCTACAATACAATGGCTTTATGCAACGGGAAGACAAATCAGTGATCTATAATATGTCATTAAGATACTGTGTAACAAAAGAAACTACATTGTGTCAATATTTGCAGACAAGGATTGTAGTGAGAAGCCTTCTGTCCTGATTTTGGTTAAAACAGAATTGATTCTCTTCTAGTGAATCTTCCTTACAGCTAAGTTCTTATAAGTAACTGCATTTTTCTGAAGCTAGCTGCATATTTTACAGACAGTGCCCACTCCGAAGCTGGTAACACCTGATGTTTATAGTTGTATTGAGCTAACAGTAGGAAAGGAATGCAGAAAAAGGTCCCTGTTTATAATTATTACCATAGCAGCCAAGGTCACCGACAGATCTGTTAGGTCCCACAAGTGAGGAGTCGTAAAGGGTCTCACTTGAAGGGAGGGGCAGACAGGACAGGTGACCCGATATTGACCAACGAGGTATTCCACGCCAGGCACATCATACTCAGTTTAAAGCTGGGGGATCACGAAGGTCTCGCTTTCTTCGTCCATGGACACCTTCTGAAGAGGACCCTGGTTGTTGTCCTGCCTGTGATCCTGATCCAGATTCCGATCCGAGCGTTCCTGAGTTCAGTTCCCGTCCGCTGTGGAGGCCAGTCTGGGACTTCCCAGTGTTGCCCAGCAGCTGCTGGTGGGACACCAGTGCCCCAGCACCCAGCTCTGGGAAACTCCATATCGGGTTTGGATATTTTGCATTATTTCTCTTTTTATTAATATTATTAGTATTATTAGTAAAACTTTTTATATTCCATTTGTAAGTCTCTCTCCCTTTTTCCCTTCCTCTGGTGGGAGGGTGGGGGTTAACAGGGAGTGTCTGCCACTCCATTTATTGCTGCCCTGCTCTAAACGGTGACACTTGCAGAAGCACATTCAGCCATCTGCGTTAGGAACTACCTCATAGCATGACCCAGCTGGAACAGCCTGCTGTGTTATTTCAAAGCTTGTGTTATAAACTGTTAAACAGCTGAAGGCCAGAGACAGGACAAAGGTACTCATTCCAGCTCCATACCCCTGCATGAATAATCACTGAATAATGACATTAAGATCCAAACTTTGTTGAATCAGGTCTTGGAATCCTGACAGTAGAGTCGTCCCTCCCCTGGGTAACTTGTGCCAGTGCTACACTATCCTCCTCATGAAGATGACTTTCCTGATGTCCATTACGAACCTCCCAAGTCACAGCTCATGGTCCTCAAACTGATGGAATAGTTTGGATCTTTTATCTTTGTAGCACCCGTTCAAGGAGCTGCAGGCTGCTATTAGATAGTCCTTAGCCTCCTCTTCAACTGGTTAGGCAAGCCCAGCCAAATTCTTGAATTTTAGTAGAGGAGGTCAGTTGTGAAATCAGACAGAAATTCAGAGTACTGCACTCTGGGGGAAAACAAAAAGAGAGATACAATCCTTCCCCACCCTTCCCCC
>Ga0065711_1032025_pt1 | contig 28193 bp, 11 predicted proteins | sample Hoacrofraction12_FD_59098 | JGI IMG/M metagenome (GOLD analysis project Ga0065711, IMG submission 59098) | Hoatzin crop microbial communities from Cojedes, Venezuela - Epithelial fraction 12 v2 (version 2) | ecosystem: Host-associated > Birds > Digestive system > Esophagus > Crop | place...
GGGGCTTGAATATCTCCAGAGAAGGAGACTCCACCACCTCCCTGGGCAGCCTGTTCCAGGGCTCCGTCACCCTCAGAGTGAAGAAGTTCTTCCTCATGTTCAGACGGAACTTCCTGTGCTTCAGTTTGTGTCTTTTGACCATTTCCAGCCAGATCTTCCTTTTTCTTCTTCTCACATGATGTATTCTGTACAACCCATACCATGTGAGTTGCACTTTTGACTCTCTATTCCACCCATCAGCATGGGGATCATCTACATTCACTCTTCTCCCAGCTCCTCTCCCCCAAAAGCACTTGCAATTTCCATTGCTATCCATGTGTTTTTATAGAATGAGCTGGTAGACTATCATAGTGAATCACAACCACAGTTTGACGATGATCCCTGTGCTGCTTCCTCCTCAAAAGATGGGCTTTTTCAGCACCTATGACTAAAGAGGCCAAGAGGAATACTTTTTAGGTATCCTGGAGTTATAGCCTGTGGGTAGATTTCTGTGCAAAGAGCAGTTCTCTTCTGTATTGCAAAATCAGAGCAATGTCTTGGGGCAGAGACTGGGGATGAGGAAGAATATCAGACAGCAGTTGTTACCAGTATGTGTCTGTGCCTTAGACTTGCAATACATTTACTTTCTTCCTCGTCCTTTTGTACCCTGTAGCTGACAGCGGTGCCTAGCATTGCCTGTCAGCAGGGATGGCATGCAGGGTGTTTTGCAATGGAAATCTGGCTTTAAACCTAACTGGGTTTGTCACTAGTGTTTTAACTTCTGAATGGTATTTAAACATTACAGTCCGCAGACTCCGTTTCAGCAGGATCTATCCAGAGGAGGCTGTCTAGAGAGTCTCCTCTGAACCAGCTTTGACCAGCAGCGATGGCCCTAACACTTCATTTGTACTTTTTGCCCTCAGTCTAATCCTTTGCTTTAGAAACAGAAATGTCAGACGGAAGATGTGCACAGCTTCTTTTAAATCCCAAGAGAGTATTTTTCAGCATGAAGGGGTCCATCTAGTTACATGGCCTTGATAATACCAGTCTGCTGCACTGATAATCTTCCTTCCCAGGGGAAAAACATCAGGGGAACAGGAACAATAGTTGTGTGGCCAGTTACTACAGAAATGGTTTCTTTTCCAAATGCGAGGATAATGAAGGGCATAGAGTAGTGTATAATAACAATAAAAAAGAAAGGAAGAAATTAGTCTGCATGTTGACCAGAGTGGATTGTGTTCCTTTGCAACAAGAAAAGCATACATGCAGGTGGCATGCAGGTTTAGTGTGGGAAAGCCTTGCTGCAATGTCCAGTGACGTGAGGTTCCTACCTTTCTAAAGACTTCAATTCATATTGAGGTGTTCAGTATGCTTACAAACATAAAGAAAGAGCATTCTTAATGTAATGGCTGTCACATACTTTGATGTGTGAAGTTTTGTGCTCACGATGCTATACCACAGCCCAGTTACAACTTTAGGGCTTTCTGCATAGGTGTTGCACAGGTTTCGGGGGTAGCTTAAGACTACCACTGCATTTATTGGGACTGCCATAGGAACTTGTCATGAGGTCCGACTCAAAGTGTTCATGGCTGCATACATTGTTTTAGCCTCTCATCTACTCTGGAGAAATGAGTTTCTCTTTGCTCTCTCTCACCTGGTGATATTTGTAGGTCCCGGTTGTCTTAGAGCAGATGCCATGACATCTTCTAAGAAACTATGCTGCTGCTAGCCCTAGTACTGTGTAAGCTAATGATTTTTGCTGTGCAAAATCAAAGCAGCAGTGATCTGTAGTTAGATGAAGTAGCACAGGTAGGAGGAGACTACAGGGGAGAAGGAGGAGAAGCAAGCAGGGGAGTGATTTGAGGGTAGGAGAGGGAAAGTGGTAGGCTCAAATCCCATCCTTCATAGCCCATGATGTTGTCCTTGCTGGTCCTTCAGTATTTATTTCTTAGCCCCCCATACTGCTTTCTCACTCCTAGTCTTGTATCTGTGCTCATATAAGCCCCGCAGTTTAGACTGAACTCCACAAGCACAGGGCTGACAAGGTCATGTTTACAAATACATGGGTTTCAGCTTCCCAAATTAATGTCCGGTTATTGAGACATCTTTTACTAATTCGGGGGCAGGTTTTTCCTGAATTAATGAAAGCAGAATTTGATTTAGGTAGGTGACAAACTCCCAAGGGGGTGGGGAAGCAAGGAAAAGAAATAATACAAAGTGTTATCAACATATTCCTAGGCCCCACGTAGCATAAACAAAACCTATCAGAAGTAGGTTGATACTTGTATATGTCAGGAGCAGTTCCACTCAGATGCGCAAATCAAATCCAACTCATGGAGAATCAGGAGCAAGAGCTGAATCTCAAGTCTGCTCCTCGGATGTGCACATTACTGGGAAGTAACTCGTTTTCTAATTGAAAATTGTATCGTGGTACTGTTGTATTAATTTAGAGCTGGTCAGAACACTACTGACAAGATGTCATTTCATCGTCATATTCCCGTTTCTCTTTAGCATAAAGGCTTTGATGAAGAGAACTTTCTGGTCACTTCTGGTGACAGAGAGATTGAAAACCTCAGGTTTTTAGGTCTGAAGGCATTTGGACAGCGTATTATTTTTCAGAATGTTCAAACCCTGTTATTTCTGTCCCAGTGAAGGAAGCAAAATTCTCACCCACTGGCCATCTCTAATTAAAATTACCCCCTCCCTAGCAACAAACCTGATGGCGGTTCACTCTCCTTTTTATCTAAACATGTCACTTTGTGCACCAGGGAGAGGTGCTGTGCTGAGAATCCCGAGGAAGGAGAAGAAGAGCGAAGTCCTCTGCTCAATATGCAGAAGGTTGAGCATACTCCATAACCGCACAGGCTGAGTCCTCATCCGTTCACTAATGAGCGCCCTGCTGATACGCCATGGCCGTTGGCCAGGTCACCTTAGCATTCACCAGAAGGCAGGTCTGTGTTTATATTGCTTGTGGCCATGCTTTCCCCACTTTTTAAATAGAAGTTGAATTGAAGCCCCCAAGATTCTGCAAGTGCCAGAGAAGAGTTAATATCGTTGGTCTCTGGTCCTCCCGATGCCGCTAACAATGTTTTAAGGGCAGAAGGCAACTGCTAATTGTGATGTAACTTGAATGATTTCATCGCCTTACTCCTCTCACCCGACTGGGACATTCATCAACTCTTTCTGGTCACTGTTGACCTGGGATGCCAGCAATTTGGCAATCTTGAGTAGCAACTTAGCCAACCTGGAGTTAATTTATCCAGTCTGGTCCATTTCTGTACATGTTTTTTTACCTAGTTATATGCAGAATATTCTCATGCTAAGAACTGTGTGGAGACTTCTGGTCTTGTTGTGTTATATAATTGGTTTTTTCAAACAGTTAAGCTATATCATGTCAAGGGTGAGGAGAAACCTCATTTTAACACCTTGTTGCCAATCCCCTAAGTTACACGTTTTTCCCTAAGCCTACTGCTCTCATAAATCATAAAATACCCTTTTTGGAATAGTTATCAGCTGTTGAATCTTTCTCCCCTTTAGCATAAAAAGTAGTTGAGAAACCAGGCGGGCAGCTTAGTTGACTGTCAGAGCCTCTATTGTATTCATCCACAGGTCTAAAGAGATCAAAATTGTTTGAATTGACCCTTTCTGTTGCCAGTGTGAAGAGAAATCCCTTAAGCTTTTTGCTTGCTTGTCATGTACGGTCTCCCTTTGTCACTTCAGGTCCAAGGTCCCTGTTTTCATTTTTCTTAGGGATAGCAGGAGCTCTAGCAATATCTGTCTTTATAAAGCCTGCAGTGAGAGAGCAAGAGACTGAGCAGGAGGGTGTGGGGAGAAGGGTGAAACATACTAGGTGAGTATCTGACCCTGGAGTACCTTACGCTGTCTCCGAGAACCGCAACCTTATCAAGAATCACAGTTGTGGCTTCTGTGGCAAAGGATGACAACAAAAGCAACTTTGCCCACCGCAATTATTATTCAGATTTTGAGGCCTGGGTTTTAAAACAAATGCATTTGGAGCAGAGATGTGGAAAGGAGGAGAAACACAAGTGTTGCTTATTGGGGGCCCTGCAGACAGAAAATTATTGTGTTTCTAACGCTATTGATTTTTTGCAGCAGCTGATATTTCAATCTGGGTGCAGCATGTCTGAGAGTCTACGCACACTGTCAAGAAGAAATATGATAGTGTCTTAAAAGATTAATAATATCGCTGGTCCTCAGGAGGCCTGTCTTAATTCACTGGCCTGTTCCTTGGCATGTACTGTAATTTATCTAGTCTGATTTGAATAGCAAATGGCAATCGGCTGCCATTAGGGAAATAGGCATCAGTCTTATTGATCCAGGATGGGCTGGATTTTATTTAAGGAGAGCTGCAAAATGTTATTAACTTCCGGATGAGAGGCTGGAGGTGGAGAATTTTTTGCAGTGTTCCAAGGGGGGTGAATTGTACTGAATCTTAAAAGTCCTGAAATAGATAGTAAGAGGAGGTACTTGGGGGTGGGGGGATGGGGGGTGTCAACTGCTACCACTTTGTTTCCAAAGACACCAGTTATTTCCAGCACAACTGTTGTCTTTCCTGGCCTCTCTGTGTGACTGTCAATGATGTACTCAGTTGTCTTTGTGTGAAGGCAAGGGTGCTTTTTGTTTGGGGAGAAGAACAAGTGGTGGTTGATCTTCCTATTGGTTCAGATAAAGCTGGAGTTGACTCTTCACTGATGCGGGAATTGTTAGTTTTCAAGTCCCCCTCACTATGCTTAATGGGAGTTATACAATTTAACCTCCAGACATCACAGGGAATGCATAGTCCTTGCTGGTGCTCTGCTTTGTGTGTGTTTGGAAGGGCCACCCATGCTGCCTGGGGGGAGCGGATGATGTGGCTGGAGGGGAAGTAGTACTGCGTTGGTTGTAAAGGCCCTGTCTTGGTGCCCTCTTCATGCCAGGTCTTGTCAGAAGTCACTGCGAAGAATAAAACCAGTCTTTGGATAATCGTTAGGTGCCACAAATCCAGCTTTTTTTAAGTGGACCATGTTGTTAGATATCATGCTGAGCTATGGATGCAAGGAAGACTGGTGCAGTTTCAGTCTCTACTAACAGAGAAAAGAGATCTTACGGCAGTGTTGGGAGTCTGAAAACTAACGCCTGCTTAATAAAACTAAACATAAAGAAGTAAAATTACACCAAATACCTTGGGAAATTTCTAGTCTCATGATATGCCACTGTGGAATAACCTCCCCAGGGAAGAGGCAGGAGCCCAGTTATTTGGCACTCTTTAGATAGAACATCAGAAAAAATTGTGTGACGAATACCCTGGTTCAGGTGGGAGGATGGAGTAAATGATTGAATACCATAGGTCGTTGCAGCTTTAATCGCTGTAGTTCTTTGATACATCAGACTCTCCCAGCAGGAATCGCTAGAAAGAAAGATCCAGGAGTGCTGTCTATTAAAAAGCTTATAGATACTTCCGTTCCAGCAGGAGACATTGTAAGGAACAGTGGAGGAGTGTTGTACGTAGGGGAGTTCAAAGCTACCCTCCAGTCCCGCTCTGGCTAGGAAGCTGCTCTTCGGGGAGCAGTGCAGGACTGGTAGCTCTGGGGAGCTCGCAGACCGTCCTGCGCCAGGCTCTCGGTGGAAGCCACTGGGAGGACTGGGCAGGGACTGCTCTTTCAGGAGCTGGGAAGCATGTAGTGGAGAAAGGGATGGGGAAGGGAGGGTGCTTTCAGCTTTTTACGGTTGGGGAGCTTCTTTAGGCTTACAGGAGGATCTTCCCCACGTCTTTTTCCAATAGTACTCACAATAAGGAGAAAAAGGTGTGGGAACATCAGAGAAGTAGCTTCTCATTTCTTACGTTTCTTTTCTTTTGCACCTAAAACATGGGGATAGAGAATAAAGTGCTACAGGAAATGGCCATGCACAAAAGCAATAAAATAAATTGAAACTGACTTTGGGGTTTTTTTGAGCAGCGGTAATTGCTATACATTCTGATGTTTGCATAAGAAATTAGTTAATGTGTAGGAGAATGACATGTGATACATTTGATTTGCCTGATGACTGTAGTCTCTGAGTGAATGACTTATTAAGGTTAATAAAAAAAAAATTTTCTTGTGACTTGTAATAATCCAATTGCTAGAATTTAACGTCCCCTTATGCATAGTTGCCTAAAGGGGAGAAATTAAATTACACATACGTTCTAATGACCAACTGGCTATGCTTTTATTTATTTCTTAATAGCGGTTTGAGAACAAACAATGTGTTCTAAATTGTTGGTCTGTCTGTCTTTCTGCATGCCTGGGCAGGAATGTTATGGCTTTCTTAATTCTCCTGTGTGATTTATCATCCCCAATTCATTGTTTTGCATAACTCCGCTCAAAATGAAGAAATGTCATTATTTTGCAGTGAAAAACTTGTCATTTGCATAATGCCTGCCATTAATTATTGTGAGACTAATGCAGTTGTTGATATTTTTAGGGCACAGTGGTACATCCTGCACCTTGTATAATGTCATTCTGAAAACATGGGTAGTTAATAGGTGCCACAACACTGCACAAATGCAAGAAAGAAGAAGAAGAGGAAGGGCACATAATGGAACAGGCTGTGATCTTTATTTAGATTTGTCTTTTCCTGAAATACATGGTGAGAGACAATTATAAACAGAAGCAAGAGATAGGAAGCTGTGCCACCCAAGAGAATGAGGGAATGAAGAAACAGAAATGTTCCCTTCTGCATTTGTTAGTCAAGATAGACCTCACTAAAACTCTCTCATGCTGATGATCCGTGGAATTTGAGAAAACTCATGGCAGTAGTTAGTGACTGTTGTCCTGTAGCTGGCACTTTTCCGCCTTGGAGAAGTCATTTGTTATTTGGTTTAGTGCTGATTTATTTTTACAGTGAAGTTATTTTATGATTCTTTTTCAAACATATAAAGGGAAAATCCCTGCATATACATAAGAAATATTATTTTGTAATCTCCTTTGCGTCTATGAGGGGAGAACATAACAAACAGATCTGACTCCCATTAAGAATGTAATAACTATAGTTACTGAAGTATAGTTCTTAATCTCATCTTTGCATCCAAAGTTCACCGCTTTTTGAAAGGGTCACTTGATTCAAGCCACCAGTGATTTTGGAAAAATATTGTTGCCTGGCTAGGCTTGCACACTGCGAGAGAAAACATATTTTTCATTACTTTTTTCATCCTAAAGGTAGTGGATTTGGCCCACAGATGTTGGAAGTCAGGAGAGAGAAGGGCAGTCTACTAGAATTCTATAAATTCTGTAAATTGAGAATGTGGGACGGGACTTTTTTGGCTGCCTTTTCTAAGGACTTCCATTGCTCCCTTAGTAATTAAGAGCTCCTGTTCTCCAAGTAACATGTGCACAGCTATAAACCATAATATTTGAGTGAAACAAATATTTGGGTCTCAGGCTGGCAGGCAGTTTCTTTCCTATGTGTTTCATGCAACTAATATTGCTACAGCAGGATAGCCTTAATGCGATAGCCTTCCTTCTACCCTTATTTCTTTTTTGATCCGTAATAAGAGAATGGTAGTGAGTAGTTTCTGAGCCTGTAGTAGTAGTTGAATGCTAATGGGAGGAAATTAGTTCAGCAGGTCATAAAACATCCACAGATCTTAAGGCTTCTGGTATCTTTACCAGGAAATAAGAAGCTCTGCACCCTTTGCCCTTCTGCAGAACTACTAGGTCCTTTCTGTGTTTGCTGATGTATCTTAAAATGCCAGAAGGAGAAAACATGGCCATTTGATCTTCAGATCCTGAGATTCACTGCCTCCAGAGGGATGTTGCTTCTTCTTCTGTTTTCTGCCATTAGAATTAAAACAACAACAAAGAAAATTAAACCACAAAAGTTCAAATAATGCTAAGAGTCTCACTGAAACCCACAAGGGGCAGGAAATTCATCTCCAAAGATTGCCAGTCTGTCCTCAGCTCACCCTATTGTCGCAGAGAACTGAAAGTTTTTCCTACAGCGGGTGATCTTACAGACCACAAATGCTGCAATATGAAGGCACAACAGGAAACAACAGAAGAACAGAGACTGAGCTTTACTCTCAGTTTCTTGGCTTTGATAGGTGTGAGACAGACCCTTAAGGTAGCAGCACATCAGGCTAATCTTTCTTGTGTTTTTATGCACTTAGAGCACAAGTACATTGTATAAAGAGTGTTTCATAAAGTTGCACTTCATGGTTAAGAACTACACCACAATGATAAATTGCAAGCTTTAGCATTACAGAAACAGTCCATGTGTCAGTTGTTGACTTCTTACACCCATACCCTGCTTGAGACATTTTAGAAAACTATGATAAGACGACCCTGCTCAAGCCCCTGCCTGAGACTTTTTAGAAAAATATCATATAAAATACCTCGTGTTGGCAAGAATTCTAGAGAATGCAAATTAGGAGGAGAAATTTTGACAAAAGATCGTAACAACAAAATGCCAGAACTTCGCCCTTCATTGTGCTGGTGCTATGAATATCTCAAAGGGCTTTGCAAATCTTGCAGCAATGAATCCTTAGAGCCACTGTTCCTAACCCACAGGATTAGATACACGATGTGGTGGGGATGAGGTCCCTCTCCATGGTAGCCCTCCCCCCTTGGAGACCGTTTACGCTACAGATCAACTGCGGATCTGCTGGAAGAGCATGAATCCTCAGAGTGCTCCTTCTGTAGGAAGAGTTCAGGAGATGCTTGGCACCCCTTAGAACGCACAGATCTAAACTGTCTTCCTGTCTGTGGTTCAGACTTCTGTGTGGCCACAAAAAAGTCATGTCATTTCTCTCATAACTTTCTTCAATGAGGAATTAAAATCATTGCAGACATGTGAGGATACATTGTGAGGATTAATTCACGAAGATTGTTGAGATATTCAGATGCTATAGTGATGAGTACTACAGAAAAACCAGAAACAAAAAAGCATCTTATTTCATGCAAGTCTTGGATGCCACTCAGTAAACAAGGCTTGGGGCCACACACTGAACAGAGAGGATAAAAAAAGAGTAGTTGAATTAGTCGCATTTCCTGGATGCTATCCATTATACAGAACACAAAATATACTATCATAACATGGAAGATTGTATTGTAACACTACAGCTGTTGTGACAGACTTCATTTGGATATTTTCGTACTTTAGTGTGCTTTGCTTTGTGACCTTGATGTTTTTCCTTAGTGTTTAAAAGGCATTTTTGAGTGTAACATGCACAATAGTGTAACTGCAGCTCCCACAGAAATCCCTCCATAGTGTGAATGTTGAACACCCATGAAAACCAAAGGCGGGTTCATCACTGGTAACTACATAAGGTAGGTGGTTTTCATCTCAGGAATGAATATCACGTATTGGAATCTCAGCCAGTTAGGAAAACCTGCTGTATCTATATATCACAAGTCTCCTGGAAGAATATCTTGTTCTCCAAGCATTTCTCTGTTTCCGTCTCAACTCTTTGTCCTTAACATACATTTCAGCTATAGCTGTACCTGGGGAAGGGTATTAATCAACATCCAGTAGGCTGACAGTGCAATAGTAAATCATCAGTTGCAGCCATAATCCATGTGCTCCGTAAATTCGTTTTAAAGCCAGAATCTCTGTGATCTATGTGTTAGCTATGTTGAAGCTTAGCTGATGTCTGATACACGTCAGATTGGTTCATGTTGCTCTTCAGAAATGTGTGGATGAGCCTTCCCGTTTCTTAGTGGGTATTGTTTTCTGCTTTTGCATCATTGTTTTTAATAGCCCCGGTAGAAAGGGCTATTAAAGCCCAAGCTTTCCTTTCTGATTTTGTCCAATTGCTTTTTGAAACCATTTTTGCTTTTGGCATCGAAAACTTCCTGTGCCAGTGAATTCCACAATGTAATTACATATTGTGTGAAAACGTACTTCCTTTTGTTTGCTTAAACCTAGTGTTTGATAACTTCTTTGCATGCTTCCTAGAAATATGTAATGAGAAATAGGGAGCATTTATTAATGGTTCACCTTGTCCTTGTTTGTTACCATTTTCTAAAACTCCTTCATATTTTTCTTAATCATTTATTTTCCAGGGCAAAGAACCCAACTCTTTTTAATCTGTCCTTGCACAGAAGTTACTCCATGCTTCGAAAATCTTTTGTGCCCTTTTCTGCATTTTTTTTTTTAATTAGCAATTAGTACTACTTGACTCTCTCATACATATGGCCATTGACTCCTTCAGAGAACTCTGGTAGATTTGTTAATCAAAATTTCCCTCTGCAAAAAACTCATGTTGATTCTTCCCTGGTTTATCTACCCAAATGTCTGTTATTATTTATTATATTTTCTACCAGTTTCTATGGCATAGAATATAGACCTACTGATCTAGGTGGATCTTCCTAAAGACTTCTTTTCACTATTGCCATTAAATCACTTTCTGTTCTTTTGTTGCCTACCCTGATTATGTGCAAGAGTTATTAGCTAAGCTCTTTCATGTCTGAGTTTCTTTATAACTGTTAGATGGGAACCATTTATTCCTTCCATTATACATTTTCTCTGACTTGACCTTCCAAAGAAGGGGTTTCACTTGCAAACCTTTTTTAAACTTCTCGATAGTGAACAAAAGTACAAAGAATTAATTTGGGGTTTTTGTTCTTCAAGCTCTTGTTTTACACCTCATCTGTTGGCCTTACAGATTCTGTGCAAGGTGTTTAGAAAAGTCATTTATGACGTTTAAAAATTGTTCCTCAACATTTTCGTGGGCCTGCCTTATTCTACATTTTCTCAAAAAAAAATTGTCAAAATATACACCTTTTTCTGCTTTCTGCATTTAGATAGGACTTCCTATTTTTGGATGGTGTCTTTTCACTTCTAGTAAATCCCTTCACTTGGCTTACTTTTTGAAAATCCTATTATTTTCTTCCTTCACATATGGCTATACATTTGTTTCATAAGTTCTGAGTCATGAGTAGAAATAAAGTACTGTAGGACATCTTTAAAGGTTCCTGCGTATAAAGAACCATATCATGCTTTTATCCTGGAGATTTTTGCCCTCTTGCAAAGGATTTTCATCTAAAGTGGGAACCAAATTATGACAGTTTACAACTTAGCATATTCGGGTAAATCAGAACTGTTTAGGGATTTCTTTAGTACCTCAGGCTGTAATTTGTTGTGTCTGCCAGACAAACTGCTGAGATGTTCCTCAGATTGATTGAGGCAAACAACTGGGGGTCTGGATTATTACAGTTATTCTAAGGTAAGGCTTTCCTGTTACTTGTAAGAGATGTGAATCTCTGATAATGTCTTCTAACAGTAGAATCCTAAAGCATTTTACCCTTAGCTGCTGCTTTTTAATTTCCTTTTCCAATGTTCCTTATTTTGAGTATGATTTTTTTTTTTCTGGAATTACATACTGCTGTAGTGGATTTTGTTGTTATTTTTTCAGTCCTATGGAGAACTGAATTTATGTGCATTATGTTCATTATTGCATTGATTATTTAATAAGCACATGTTAAAGTAGGTTTAGTGATCTTAGCACTGAAGTAAAGTTGCTCCTTCTTTCATAGGTTTTCTGACTAGCTGCCACCTCCCAAGTCCTTCAGAGTCATTGTCAGCATTTTCGTAGGATGTTAGGAAGTACGATTCTAACACCATTCTCTTTCTTTTTAGGCCTGGAATTAAAAACCGTGGAAATTTTAGGGTACTTTTGAATTTTTGTTTATTCATTTTATTTATATATGCTTTAATTCATAACAGCAGTCCCTCACCTGTGCATTCTACTCTGTGATTATTTTGAAGTGCACCCTAGTATTGGAACATACAACATCTCCACCTGCTGAAGCTGTGTCTTACAGAAGTCTTTTCTTTGGAGAACAGGGATTGCACTTAGCCATTAGACTTTAGGTTTTGTATTGAAGCACTTACACATTTGACCTGGCTCAAAGTGACAATAGACTTTGTTGAGGCAGCTCTTTGCTGAATTTGGTATCTGAATTTTAGCAACTTCCTACTCTTTTTTATAAAGATCCAGAGTTCTCATGTTTTCACCCACAGATGGTTCATTGTTCTGGCCTGTGTACAGTTCTGTACCTCTAGCCTTAAAATCTCTCAGATAGTCTTTTCAAGTCTGGTTCGTTTTGCTTTAGTTGGAACCACTTCTCCTTGGTAGGATCCCTTACATCCAAAGGATTCTTTGGCTAGACTTCTCTTCCCTTTATAGAGACCAGCCACCAAGAAGAGCAAATTTAACATAACGTCTGACTTGCTAGCATCCTATTCAGACAATCAGTCACTCATTCAAACCAATATACTGGCGGGTTTAGAAATTGTCTGTTTGCACTCAAAAAATAGTTTTGCTTTTGTTTTCTGTATTGGCTGACACACTTTCCTGTCTTTTGGCTTGTCAAGAGTGCTGCCTCCCACAATCTTGGGGATGCCTCTACCCCAGAGGACCTACAAGACCTGGAAGCTCTCCCAGTAATACGCTGTAAAAAATGTTTTAGATGGTTTTCAGAGTACATCAGAATCTCAATTATCTGAAGAACATGGGAAGAACACTGAACTGAGCTTGATAATCGCGTTTACCAGTAACCAAAATGCCCTGCATGCCCATGGATGTGTGGAAATAATTAGTAATAGAAGCAATTTACCATTTAATTAATAAATGACAAGGGGCAACACCTTGTCTGGGTTCACTGAATTTGGATAATTGAGGCTCCACTGTATTTTAAAATCTGAAATATTAACCATTATTCTCTGTGCTTGAGATAATAATTGTTTAAAAAATGTGCACGTAACAAGATCTAAGTCTAGATGTATTATTTTTACAAAACGAGGAAGAATTTCATATTGTCCTATGTGCAAAGACTTGCTCTGCAAGAAACAATCACTTTTTTTGAAGTGTCTGTAATCTGTGTCCTTAAATACATAGATCTGTGTCAGCTTTGAATGTATAACTGTATTCAGGAACCAGTGAGGAATTTCAGGGAGCAGTGAATGACCTTTCACTGAGAGGAGTAAGAACTGGTGCAGAAAAACATCTTCAGACTGGTTCCTATCTCAGCTGCCCACAAAGGAATTTGAGATTGATGGAGATAACTTAAATTTTATAATTAAATAGAAAAGAGATTAGAATTGGTCCCCACCATAAATAGCCATTCAGAATATGCTTGTAGCAAGTGGATTGTGGAAAGCTGGCACTGAAGACAGACGTTCTTGGCTTATAGTATGTTCCAAAGGGTCTAAGTGCTGTAAAGCACTGGTTTGCTGCCCCTTCAATTAGAAGTAATTGAAAAAAGGAGTTCCAGACTTCTGCCTTCCTCTGCTTTGCATGTGCATCATGCCATCTTATGCGTGTAACAGCCCCTACATCTGAGGCATTGAAGCAGTATGACTGAAGAACAAGGGCTGAGCCCCTGAAAGGCAGCATCCTCAGCATCATTCTTCAAGCTCTCAAAAACCAAGATGATTCCCTTCCCTTTCCTCCCTCATATTGTTTGTTGGATTCTCTATTTTTCCTTCAAATCTTCTCCATTCTGGCATGGTCCTGAGGCATACTGCAGAACAAAATAAGTGTGGTCATAAAGGAGACTCTGCATTTAAATCTGAAAGTAGGGAGAGTGGGATGAGTCAAATCTCCTTCAGAAGGGCTGTCCACTGCTAGAAACCTATTGCTGGAAACTTTCTATTCCTGTAAGCAAGAGACTTACTGTAAATCAGTTTCATTTGTATTATCCTTTTCAAATATGCTATAATCATCAGAGGTTAGGCAGTCCTTGCAGAAGTTTACTTCCAGGCACACCCAGATGTTTCATTCATAAGGAATTGGAGGAAAGAACAATAAAACCGTGCTATGAAGTTCTCTGTGTCAGAGGGTTGTGTCTATTGCTTCTGAAGAGGTGAGTAAAAATAAAATTGGTCATTTCATTCAAGATATTCCCATGCTTACATCAGAAGTGTCACAGATTTTGGTGCATACTGTTGTTTCTGCTCAAGGGATCCATTACTGGAAAAGCAGGGAGGGTTGCATCAGAAAATGATGTGTTGGCACCATTCATGGTGGTAAGGGAAGCTTGGTTATGCAATGAGCCACATCCTGCCCTCCTAACTCTGTAAGTAGCTCTATTGAAGTCAATAGTAATTACATCTATTAAAATCAGTGGAACTACTTGCATCAATAAGATAAGTAGGATTTGGCCCAAAGGTTGGTTAATATCAATGTTTTTAATCTCTCATTTTCATAAATGCTATATTCATTCAGCAATATAAAGCGAGGTGAATAAAGAACATTCTGTGCTTTGAATAGTTTGGCATCATACGCGGACAGGGCATGTGATTAATACCATATTGTTGGCTTTCTTCTTTGCTTTTCAGTTGTGGCTGGCAATGTCCTTTTCATAATTGCTGGTATCCCCCTAAGCCTATATAATCACTCTCTCCAGCTTTTCTACAATGCCCTTAGATTTTTCCTGTACTCAATGTAATATGTTTCTGTATTCGCTTATTCTCCCATCAGAACCATAATGTGTTTCTGATGTGCTACTCTGATGTGGTCAGAGCTGACGTGGGGCAACGTATTCACCTGACAATGTTTCCCAAACCAGATATGTTATCTGTATTTTCTTCTGCGTAACCATCACACTGCTTTGTAGTTGTGCTTCTGGGAAAAGCTCTGTGGAACTGCAGCACGCTGGCTCAGTCAGTGGTGTTAGATAGGAAGTTGTGCTTGAATTTCAGACCGTATAGTTCCCTTGGCTGCCTAACATAATAGAATTAGGGGCTAAATAATAAAAAAACAGACAATCCTATTCTCATCATAGATCTACAAACACAGGCTTCTTGCTGGAGCATGATAATCTTGATACTTTCTGCTGAAAACAGTCAATGTATGATACTGCTATTAAAGCAGAACTATGATTCATGCAGAAACGTGAACGAGGAATGGAATCATTGAAGTAACACTCGAGTCTTAATGTTGATAAAATTACGCAGTGAGAGGTATAAGCCTCATTCTTTATGTTTTTCAGTAGGTAATATCTAGTGTGTTTCTCTTCTTCCAGTGAACTTCCTGACAGTATAGAACTTCTTGAATGGGCATTCATTGTCACAAGTAAACTTTTGAAAAAAAAGACAGCAAGGACTGGTAGTTGTCTGTGCTGTTTAGCGTATGTCAATGAAATGAAAGCCTTACTGCAATCAGAAAAGATTAATTAATGTGCCACGAAATTCTGCAATGCCTTCTCACAGGAGATTTCCATTTTGTTATGTTCTCACTGCCGTGACATTCAGGACCAGATTCTGCTTTCAATGACATGTGAGGTCATTTGACTGACATTAAAGGATTTTTACTGATTTAACAGCAGAATGCATAATTTATGACTACACAAGGGTAGAGAGAAGTACTGTTAATATTATAATTGTTACATAAGTAAAGCTTGCATGCGTTCTTAGCAGTAATCCATTCATTGGTTAAGTTCCTTAAGGAGATTCAGAAATTCCCCCTACGTATATACTCCACGGTGTTCCGTAGCGATGGAGTTTCATATGAGGTTTTGAAAATCTGAAGCCATATGGCTCCCTACTGGTGCTGTGGGAGTTGATGGTATGTATGTCACTATGGTGCAATTTGCTCAGTTTTGCTGGATGTTTGAGATATCTGCAGGTACCTTGCAGGAGGGGGAGATAAGATTTGGATCACCAGCTGAGGGATGAGAAGGATTAATCCTTGTGAAAACAGTAGACTGTTACTCAAGTCTTTGCACGATGAAGTATTATGGGTGTTTACAGGTGCTGTAAATAGCCTCCTTGCAAGTTCTTCCTTCATTGTTTATCCAGCTTATGCTTAAATTGATGATACACTTTATAAACAATTCATAAAAGTTTATATATGATTTATCAATATTATAAGAATATTTTTGAGATGGATAATATGTATTATGCATTTTGTAAGCACGTCACAGATCTGTCTGTAGGTTATTATAAACATCAATTAACTTGTTCCACTCAATCCTTTATAACAGCCAATAAGCATTTATTGAACTCTTAATTAATGATTTTCTAAACCTTCAAAAGTAGCCCTTGTAAAAGTATGACCTCCTGGCCATATAAGGAATTTAAAGGTTCTGAGTTGAGAGCAGAAGATGGACAGTCCAAACACAAATTCATATTAAAATAGAATTGGACAGTAACAATTAAAACTCTTTTTAAATTACACTGCTGTCTAAGCATTTCTTCTGATCAATTGTTGTAGAGCATATCACGTCTTTCAGCAATCACATCGGAAAAGATTCTCACTTGTAGATACTTACAGAAATCCCAAGAAGGTAAATTAATTTTATTTCTGAGCAGCTGAAAATTCAAAAGCACTGTGCTCCAGTAAAAACTTGCAAAAATTGATATGCCTGAGAACACTGGCTTTTAAAATTAGCATCTTTTAGACTGGTAGAAAAGCCAAAGGATTCTGACTCGGTTATTATATTTACCATTTAGTCCTTTTCCCCATACATCGAAGGAGATCAGAGGAACAAAGGTCACGAGTAAGAAAGGAAACTGGCCTTTTGCTGTATTTCTCTTCATTGCTTTGGCATGTTTGACTAGTTTTAATTCTTAAGACTGTAGGTAGCTCTATGTACATCCAATTGGGGCTCTCCAGATTTAGGTTAGCTAGTTGAGGTGGTTAGTATCTGCCGGTATTTTTCTGGCTTTGAAACCTCAGTGGAATGATTATTGCTTCATCTCTTTCTGTGCTGCAATTGCTGTGACTCTTTCTAGTTCTTATTTGTACCAAATAAAGTGAAAAAATGGAAAGACTTTTAAGACTCTTAATAATTACATCACTTTTATCTTGGCTTGTAAATAATCATACTTTTTGGAAATTTAGTTTAGGGTAGGTAAGAGAGGTTACAGATTTGTATTACTGATGTAAATCAGTTGGGATGGATCTGTTCATTCACATGTTGGAATTTCGGCAGCGTCTGTTAGCCTAGAAAAACATACCTGGTTGAATGTGTACAGGAGGTCATTACTTCTTTCTTGGACATATTTACATCGGATGGATGAAAGAGTCTTGTGGCTTTGTTGAGGTGCAGAATGAAGATTTGATTTCTAAAGCAAAGTCATGCAGAGATAGGGAGATCTGATAGTGTATAGTTTATGGTGACCTGAGTCTCTATCGGTCTCTCGCAGCTATCACAGAGTGCATGATAAAGGATGTGCCTTTTGCTGCTCTCAAAGGCATTATAAGAGCATACTGATACCTCTACTGTCTTTTCTGTTGATCTTACACAACCTGGAGTCAAGCTTTATGTTTCCGAGCAGGACCAGGTCAAATAAAGCCATGCACAGGAAGATATTTCAATACATTTTGGTGTAACTCCTAAATTTATATCTGAAAAGGAAATTTCACAGCATCATTAAGGTCCGAAGGGGTCAGTGGAGATTATCAAGTCTCATCTTCCAGCTCAGAGCAGCGTCACCTAGACTGAGTTGCTCCGTGCTGTGTCATTAGGTTTTGAGTATCTCCAAGGATGGAGACTCCACAGTCTCTCTGAGCAACTATTCCAGTGTATGAGTACCCTCACCATCAAAATTTTTTTTGCATGTTTAAATGGAATTCCCTGTATTTCCGTTTGTACACATTCTCTGTAGTCCTTTCACGGGATAACATGGAGAACAGCCTGGCTCAATCCTCTTTACTGCCCAACATCAGGTATTTATACAGATTGCTTAGGTTCCCCCTAAGCCTACAAGGTAACTTCCCAAGATAATTCTCTACAAAAATCTTACTTGATATCTTTTCAGTGCTTACTGAAAGGAGGAGGATACTTTTCTTTTATTGTCTAAGCAGACAAGTGGTTTGCAGTAGTTCTCCAGGAAAGCTGGGGTGATCAATTTAAGTTAGTAGTGATAGGATTAAGATAGGAGGTTCCTTAGGTTTTTGCCAGCATTTTATGTGTTGAGGTAATTCATTATTTTGGTCAGGATGATCTACAGAGTTAAACACCTTTTTCTTTTATTTTCTTTTTTTTTTTTCCTCCTTTTTCTCAAGAATGTGTTTCTGCTGGCTTCCAAGGAGCAATAAGGCTGTTTTCTGTGTTCAGAAATTCAGAGTATTTGAATGTTATAAAGAACCAGGAGCTTCTGAAAAGATACATCAAACTTGGTCCTAAAGGCCCGGAGCACTGCCATATGGGAAGGTCCTTTATAATGTTTTAAAAATCATCTGTTGATATCTCAGTGTCAAGAGTGTATTTTGTTCTTAAGTCATCTATACTACTTGGAGGTGCTTGAAAAAAGAAAGGAAAACTATGCACTGTGCTAAGCTGGGCATTCCTGCAGCATTCAAATTTTAGTGTAGCTCTATTGTTTCTGTTTCTGACTTAGACAAGTCACACTTTTAGTCTTCTGTTACAATTATGGGTAAAATACTTGAGATAGCAGTGGAATGGCGTGTTTCAGAAAGCATACTGTCTACCCTGTTACCAAATTTTAAGTGTTGTTTACCGTAGGAAAGCTTCTGCTGCGTCAAGAGATGATAATGGTGCCGAGTTCGTTAGGAAGCAGCATTGATCAGTTGTTGCTGATGAGATTTCAGCCTGCTCTAAGAAGCGCTGCTAAATAGAATTGTTTCATTTACAGTGTCCATGTCATTCTTTGAATTTGTCCCACTAAACTCAACACAAGAATTCCCTTTTATGATTTCTCATTACTGTTTGTCTGTTGATAAATTGGACAAATATTTTCCTTTAATCTTTAAATGCTCATTTGTTGGTCTCCGAATTTCTCATTCTACACATTAGTGCACAGCCCACATGGTTTACTTGCTTTAAGTTTGATACATTTGGGGCAATTCAACTTTGTTGAGACTAATCAGGAATTGTGAGCATTGGAATGGACAGCTGGTCTTTACCATTTTATCTTAGGAGGTCTCAGACATCTACTGAGGCCTAGTATGTGCGTAGATTTTATAGTAATATAATTGTTCTGTTTGAAAGGATTGATGTTTTTACTGAAGTAATTATACTGGATCAGCTTCATGCATGGATATAGTTATACTAATATAAGATTGAGTTATAAACCCATACAGTCGCATCAGCATAAAATGACATGACTCTTTTGTTGAGGCAAGGATAGGGCTTAAGTTTTTATATTTTAATTTATTTGGAAGTAGACGGTTACTTTATCTAATTTGAATTTTAACATACCATTAAATCTTCTCCGAGAAATAATGTAGTATGTTTAAGATCGTAGATATCAGTTAGCAAATCTAATAGAAAGATTCCTATGGAGGGATAGATGTATGTCAGATATTAAGATATATTGGCCGACAATGTGCCAAGAATTGAGAGGTATTTATGTATTAACATAGCTGTTCTCCTTCAAGCAATAGAAGATGTATTAGATGTTTGTCCCAGCCTATTTTTTTTCAGTGCATTGTATACAGAGAAAAGGATGCATTTCTTGAACTCCGGTAATATTCACTCTCTTTGTCATAAGAAAGGAGAGAGTTTGCTTTAAACAGATTCCTTTTATGTCCTACCTACAGAATTTCAAAGAATGCCGAACAAATGAGGTAGGAGTTTGTACATTTCTGCATCAAAGAGATGCTTAAATAGTTTCTTATGCATATAAAGGTACATTGTAGGGCACCCTCAAAGAGCAACTATATTTTGTAATCAATCTGTTGCCACCTGAATAATTAAATAATGTTTTTCAATTTAGAAATGCTCTTAAAACACACTAAAACTATAAAATACCCTGTTAGGAAAAAAATGAGTGGACTGGTCATTAAATGGTCACTTCTAAAGATAACATAAATGCAGAGTCATTACAGTTACCACAAAACTGTCATTTTTAGCAGTATGGTAGTATTTTCATTTCACCATTGATGGTGCTTAGGTAATGCAGAAGTTAACAGAAAATCTTTTCTCTTCCTTCTTTCAAACTGACATTTTATTTCTAGATGGTAGAACTTTTCAAGTAGCGTGGATCCCATGTTACTGTGGATGTTGTACTGAGCAGTTAAAAAAAACCAGTAAGTTAAGAGGATGGAGTTACATTTTTTAAATTTTAAAATGGTTGCATCATCCATCGGGGGTAAGGAGTAACTTTAGCAGTGAGGAGGGTATGAACAGAGTTATGTTCAGTAGCTGCAGTTCAATATAATGATCCAGAAATGAGAATATTAAGACCAAAAAGAAATTAAATGAAGATACGTAGAAAATCTGTCTACATGGAAAGTATATACATATTATGTTTAAATGCCTTCTTGTCTGTAGATTTTCTGAAAACTCTTTCAAATGGACCATCTAATACCAGATAAGCATAAAATTACTACAGGAGCAGTTTCTCAGTGTGATGAAGTGAATGAAAGAATTATCCAGAAGTCTTTGATTTAGGAAGCAGCATTTCTGGTTTAGTTATGCAACACAATCTTGACATAAAAAGTCTTCTTAAAGTGTTTTTTTTCCTGAATTTGAGTTACAGGATATTTTAGAAGTTCTTTGAGGTTTTTAAATGTACCCTAATAATTTGTTTGTCCGTTAAGTTAGTAGTTAATACATTTACCACCTGGATTTTAGAGTAGACTTTTTTAGACTTGAATCTTTGTTACCCTTGTAAAATGTCAAGATATGTTGTTTGGCCATATTTGAAGTTCTGCAGGATTTCAAAAAGGTTATGGGTAAGCCTGTCTTTCAGCTGCCTTTGATACCCAGTGGGTTCTTTGTATTTTATTTCTTTAGCCTATATATCCAGTATTTTTGGCTTAGGGATTCCTGCTCCTTTCAGAAGATCCCAGAGGTCCTGTATTGAATCAGCAGTTCATTTTCACTGCCTTATGAGCAACTGGGAAGCCAAAATGTAGCTTCTGCAATGAGGGACACAGAAAGAAATCCCCAGCGATTTTGTTGCTTAGCTTTGCTCTTATCTTGTGGAACCTCCTCCTCCAACACCCCTTTGAGATGGTAGGATGTGAACCAATCAAGTACTGAATTAAGATCATCCAGTGGAGACATGCCATGATCTGTTACATAACTGGCCTAATTCGGGCTTTATCACATTTATCACAGTCGCTTGCTGTAGGTGACCCTGCTTCGGCAGGGGGGTTGGACTAGATGACCCACAGAGGTCCCTTCCAACCCCAAACATTCTGTGGATTCTGTGACATTATGACAGCACAGAGATCTTGGTGTCACAGACTGCAGTCGTCCCCTTGGGCAGTTCTGATAGACTTGACAGAAGCCTAGGGAGCAAGAAGAAAGGCTGACGCAGACCTAGGGCGGATCTAAGTGATGGGACAAAATAGCTGCACCTCTGGTGACACGGGGAAGTGTGGCATGCTGGTTTCTGCTCATGTGAACGTGAATACCTCTGTTTGTCATCCAGTAATCTGGGGAAATGTTGTTTATTCTTAAGGTCTAGGGAATGTTTGGTCTTAAAATTGCCAGATTGACCCAGATCTGGAGTTGCACCTTGTTCTTTCCCTGTAGGGGATGGTCTCCTGAACTGGCACAGGGTGGCTTAACTCTGGCCTTTTTAATGACTAGCCTGAGGGAAACTGCTAGTGGTACCAACAGGGAATCAGTCTACAGACAGGATGGCAGTGATTTCACAACGGTGCCAAGTAAGCTTACACAGAAAAAACTCCAGGCAAAATAACAGTAAAATTGCTGCTCCTTGCAAAGCTACTGCAGCAGAGTAATGTAAAGGAAACTAAATGTATACAATCTTTGACTAGGCAGCCCACTGAATAATAAACCTAGCTAATAATAAAGCTAGCAAGGCATATTCATGTAATTGTTTTATGATTTTTTTTGTGCATGTGTCTTCATTTATATTGTGTATACCGCATATGTTTATATTTATACAAATCTTACTGTTGAACAGAAGCCTGCTGTAAGCATGCATATTCTTGGGTATGCCCATATGTGTGTTTAGATATGTCTGTATATTTGTGTGCATGCATACGTGTGTATGTATATATGTCTGTGAGTATGAGAAACAGATGCACTGTAGGCAGATAAAGTAGATAAATATAGATTCAAATAGAAGCATAAGCCTATAAATATAGACACTATATAGAGTGAAAGCAAGCAGATCAGCACAGTTTCATTATTACTTGCATTCTGTATAATAAAAGAGTAGCTGACACTGAAATGACTGAAGGGATGACACTGTTGGCTCTCAGCAAACATAGTAAAAAGGTAAGATAACTTCTTTCCAATATGAGTAGCAGCTATGACAGAAGATTTACTATCTCTCATTTGCTTAATACAAGTAGCTGTGTAGTTTCTTCTGGGGTTGAAGTCAAGAGGATGGAAACAAAGCATAACATTTGTAATTTTACCTTAAAATGAAAAAGTAAAATAAAAATCCCAACCCACAGTCGACGAAAGTGCAACTTCTAGTTTCTGTTTTACAATAAGCCTCATTCACTGTGTTTGTCAACTTTCTGCTTCTGCTGCACAACAGATCTTCTTTGCTTCAGGTCCTGCGGTCTTTCCAAATGAACTTCGGCTGCAGAGTGTTGGGAAAAACATTTAAGTTCATGACAAAATTACCTTTCAGAAATAATGTTGTGGGTGCGTGTGTATATGTGTATCTTAGCCTGGTGTTTGCAAATCTCTGATGCCTGTTTTAACAGTCAGCCCTCTCTTTGTTGTAGCAATATAACTTTGGCTAATAACATAGCTGTAAAATAGGCAAAGTCAAAAAGGTCTTAATCTGACTAGATATAATGAAAACATCACAGCTATTCTGGGGGATCTGAAAAGTCAAATTTTCCTTATTCTGTGATATTTTGATGAGGGTGTTCAGATAAATCGAGATTGCTGGAAAATGTCAGAAATTTGTCAATACTGTGGTTTATTTTTCTTGGTGTAATACAGGTAGTATTGAGGTGCTTACAGCAAGAGGTTAGCAGCCGAGAGTTTGGCATGCTCTTTCCAGCTTGGTCACTCACTTAGAGTGAGATCTTGCACAAATTGTTTAAAGTCTATGTACTTATTTCCCCATTTGTAAGTAGCATTTATAATAATGTCACAGAGTTGGGCAATTGAATAATACCTGGTTTTGTTGATAGGTCTCACAATTTCATTGGAACTACTCACAGAGCAAGGTGTTCAGTAAGAGTATATCTCTTTTTACAAAGTGCTCTGACAGTCTGGAGGAAAACCAAAGAAATAACAGTAGAAAATACTATTGCTGATGTTCTATATTGTCTTACAAACAATTCACTTAATTTTATTTAATTGTTTTCAAAATATGCCATTAGCTGATGAGTATTGTCAAGTTTCTGTGTTCTGAGGAACTCACAGCAAAGCAGAAGAAAAGTAAACACCAGCATGTATATATTCATACTCAGACCAACAGTACTCGATATGACAAAACATAACCAAAGACAGAGAATTAAAATGTCAAGTGGTGGAAGTCTTGCTGTAGTATTCAGCTCATGTAACGCTGGTTTTCTTAAAATATCTAGTCTAAGCTAATTTTCCTCTGCAGATAATAAGAGAAAGGCATCTCAGAACATCTGGGTTCTGCTTCTGAACTCGTTACAAGGTTTGGCACAAGCCATTTTTTACTCAGCTTTCTTACTTTGATACCTGTAAATAAGCTCTTCAAGCTATATTACATGTTTATGCATATGTACATGTTTATGAATAACATGTGTGTATATATGTTATTCTGGGTAGAACCCAATTTCCAGTCACCTAGATGCTTTCTAAAAATTTGATCTTTGAGTCACATTAAGTACCCTGTGAAAGTGCTTGTTTTTCACGACACCTGTTGAGATACCCAAATAAAACACAAAGAGAAGTCTGAAGCCATATGTATGTGAACAACAAGACGCTATGGGGAAATCGCTGATACAGGAGGCGCTGGCACTTTGGCTTGTCCTTGAGCTGGTGGAGGAGTTCCATGAAGCAGGAACCTGCAGGCTCTGTTTTGGGGCTGCTGCTCATGGTGAGCATGGCGGCGGCAGCAGCTCTTGCCCCTGGGCTGGAGGATGCGTTCTGCCCTGGGCACAGCTCTTGCAGGGCCCTCTGCACTTCGGGGACCCTTCAGACAGGCGAGCTGCCAGTTGTCTGAACATCCCCAAGTTACTCAGTTACTCGGACTCCCTCAGGATGAAACCTGTGTAGTGTAAGAGTGATATTTGAGAAGTATAAGGCGAATGAATATGAGAAATTACAGCACTTCAAAAATTAACTGGCCTATCCAGTAAATTCTTCTGAGTCTCTCCTAGTCTATTCCGAGTCTGCTGCATATTATAACAGCCACGCTTGCTTCAAAATAGGATTTTGCTTTTAGGGACCAAACCAAATATTAAGGTTTGTTGGACAGGGATTATACTGAGCCCCCAGTTGCTACAGAAATATGGTCTTTTCAAAATCCCATAGGGAATATCCAGAAGGGAAGTTATGCTATCCCAGAAACCATTCACTGTGAATTCTGAATTCTGTTTTCTGCTTCCCTGATCCTTTCTCTCTCCATGATTCTGATAAATTAATAATTCCTCACCAGATTGAATTATAAAATCAGATTGTGTTTGCAGTAGGGGAAATTAAAAAAAAAAATTGCTCTTGATCTGAAACCTTGCGTGTGTTGATTTCAGTCTGGATCAGATCATTGCAGCTGAGTTATAGTCTTGAAAACGGAGGTTTATTATGGAAACACTGACATAACCTCAATTTTTTTTTGGTTCTGGCAGACATGGCAAAAATATCCAGAGACCTTTTTTTCTGATTCTGAGTTCTTTGCTAGTCTGCTTGGACTTTGCTTTCTGAGTCTTTGCCAATTTTATTGCCATTCACTTTGACTAAAACCGTCTTGGAAACATACCAGTCTGTAAGAACCATTAGGAAATAACACCATTACGCATGTTTAATAGGTTGGTTGAAGGGTGGGGAAAGTTTAGTGATTTCTGCTGTGTCATGATCATTCCAAAATGGTGGAGTCCAAAAGGTTCATGTGAGAGAGAAGCTGGTAGGAGAAAAATGAAGGTAAATTGCCAAGAAAAGCGTATTTGTTGTGAGTTACTTTCACTGCAAGAAGAAACACATTGCAGGAGGTCTGCAAAAGGTTTATTGATTCTGTAACTAGCAAGAAGAGTTGGCAAGCATCTCTAATGTATTTATTTTTTGTCTCTATCATTTTAATATTTTTTTATTATTCATTTTGCCATTAAAAGCCCATGGCAACCTAGCACTGTGCTTATCTCCTCCTACAGTCATTAAAAAGACAGAAACCGTATTGAGAAACATTAGGCTTACATGCAAAATCATGAAATCCTGGAGTAATAACTTGTTTATAACCTTAGTCTCTCCCTTATGATACAGTCTTTACTGAGAAGTGACATTGTTTTCTGCAAATATAGAGCTATAGAATCTTTGATACACGTAAATGGCATTGACTATTAATGTGTTTCGATAATCAAAAAACCAAAAAGCAACCAACCAAAAAAAAAAAACAACCAAGCCCCAAGCCAGCTGTCTAACATAGTGAAAAATAATGCTACTTTGCAGGTATGTTCTCTTGTAGGGACAACGCACATCAGCAAAGTTAAAGACTGTAACATACAGTTACATACAAAAAGGGCAGTTTGTTAGCACACAGAAAGGTTTTAATGGGATTTTCTGACCTAAGTATGTATCCAAGATGGTCTTTGTAAAATATTTAGTAGGATTTCGTAGCTTCATCATAGTAGAAAACTTCTTCTTGAAACTTGAGTCTAGCCAGTATTGACTTTAGAAATTACGTATCCATTCATATTTTCAGTTCTTAATGCTTTTTACTATAGATAGTTCAATCTCTCTCTTTTCGTCCCTTTCTCTTAAATCTCTGGATGGTTTGGTTTTGGTTTATTTCACATTCCCCATGTGCAAAACAGATGAAATTTTTTCTGTTCAAATTTTCATGAAATTTCAGATTAGGTAAACATTAAGAATAGAAAATTTACATAGTGAAGTTTCCAAAATTTTTGAGTGATTGAAGGCAAGTTGATTATAATAGAAACTTTTGTCAGCTTCACTTGATAGCCCCTCAAGTACAAAATATATCAGAACTAAACTCCCTAAATTGTCTCCCCGTATTCTTAGGAGATTCAGATCTCTGAACCTGGTATGTACAATCCACAGCCAGTTGCTTATAATCTAACTTGCAAACAATGCTTAAATGTATGTGTGCTCTGGGTGATGATAAAACAAGCATAGCAGTGTTGGAGCTGCTCTTACTGATATCTGAGCTTAGTTTCACTTAGCTGGTATTTCTTTAGTGTCTCCCTGTATCTCTTTTATATAACATCCTATAAGACTAATGCATTTTAAGGTTCTACACTGCATCCCATAAGATGGTAACATACTGAACTTCCAGGCTAGCTTTAAGAGTATAAATAGTGCTAAAAATATGTTCTTCCTCACATGCAGTCTGTTCAGAAGAGTGCGGGTCCTCATTGTTTGATAAGCTGGTCCTATGGTCCGGTCTTCCCAAGACATTCGCCCCATATAGCATGGCTCAAAGCTTGACTGTGAACCATAATTTCTAGTGACAGCATAACAGCGATGTAGAATTTGTGTCTTCTGTGTCTCCTTTCTTACCCCAAGTGTTCTCCTGGTCAACAAAGAAAACATTCCTGAGCACTTTTTGAGTTGCCCAATCTGTATTAATGAGCGCTTAACCCAGATTGCAGGCCTAGGTGCCTCTTTATGAATAACTTAATCTTTTACGTTAAGGATCAGATTCATTTTAAGACAAATCACACTAGTCAGACTGCACATGACTTTTTATCTATAACTTTTCTGGGTAGTTACAATGTAATTCCAGTTTTGTGTGAACAAAATGAATAAGCACGTGCAAGGCAGTGAATCACTGTTTCCTTTTTCTAACATCCTAACAAAGATCCTGACTGCACACTGGCTGGTAGTATCATAGTTAATGTTAGTAGATGTGGATCTGAGGAAAAGAAAAAAAATCAACAGAAAAGTTGGAAACATTGCATATCTGTGGAATTTCCTTAAAATAGGGTTTACCTTTCTTATAACGTGGGGGTTTATGTTTGCTTGCTTTGCTAAATTAGAACCTGTAAAGAAACCTGATGCCAGACATGTAAAGGAAAAGCATGTTGCCCATTACACAGAATTTGAAGAAAACAATACAAGGAATGCCTGTCTTCCAGTAAAGATACGTTTTAGAAACTATGTTAACGCACTTTAGAATCCCATTGGCGTTATTTGCAAAATCCCCAGCCCAATATGAATGAATAAATGGATGACCAGCAGCCCTTCCTCAGGTGACCTTGCTTTGTAGGACCTAGTGTAAAGTGGGAGCAGGAAGAATTTGGAAACCCATATCTCACCTTGGAGGCAAAGGATTCAGCAATGTGGTGGCCATTCACCTGTGGAATGAGAGAATTTCTCCTTCTTGACTCAGAACAATTCCCATTACAGAGCTAGGGGCCTGTCTGAGGACTCCAGGTGTGTGCTTGTGTACAAGAGAGAACAGTGCGGATATTTTGGCAGGCCTAAGCAGTGAGCAAAGCAGGTCAAGTGTTGCTTGTTTACAGTCTCTGATTCCCATATTTCCATGTCACCCTACCATCTAAAAAACTGCAGGGCTTTACTGTGCATAGCGCCTATGATTTCAGTGCTTGTGCAAGCCTCTAGGTCCTGAAGGAGTGAGTCAAAAGTTGATGTACAGTATTACAAAAGAAAGATTTCTCTTAGTAAACTTAATGACCCTCATGGCTGAATATGAGCTTCCTATGCATCTTTATACCTAGCACAAGAAGTGCCACAGTAGCATTAATATGTATTTTTCTGTAGTTTATAATAGGATTTGGGAAGTGGGTGTGGGAGGGAAAACTTGCTTTTGGATGGAGGGGTTTGTGGATTTTGTTAAGCATCCACTCTTCTAGCAAGGGGCACAAAAATGAAAAGGTTGGGAAAGCATGTTTGGTTCAGAAAGACGTAATTCTGTTTCTAAATGCTTTGCTCCCCTCTTTCCACGGTGCCCCTCCTCATGCATATCTTCAATCTGCGTCTCACCCCTCTGCATTTCTTCGTCTGTGTCTCTCGCAGAGCTCTGAATTCATTATATGGAGTAGTGTAAATCAATAGTAAATGCTAACCGCCCACTCTGTACTCAGTTACGCAATATCACATACCATGTACATAGAGACAAAAAGGGAAAAAGCACACACAAGCTTTACATTCAAAAGCTCTTGCATAATTTTGCTTTTCTACAGCCAAAAGGCAAAAAAAAAAAAAAAA
>Ga0065711_1032026_pt1 | contig 28193 bp, 13 predicted proteins | sample Hoacrofraction12_FD_59098 | JGI IMG/M metagenome (GOLD analysis project Ga0065711, IMG submission 59098) | Hoatzin crop microbial communities from Cojedes, Venezuela - Epithelial fraction 12 v2 (version 2) | ecosystem: Host-associated > Birds > Digestive system > Esophagus > Crop | place...
TCCTGTGCAGCCTGCTGTAGGTGACCCTGCTTCGGCAGGAGGGTTGGACTAGATGACCCACAGAGGTCCCTTCCAACACCTACCATTCTGTGATTCTGTGATTCTGTGATACTGTGATTCAAGGACAGGTTCTCTGAGCCTTCCTTGTCCTGAATGTTTTATTTACTCCTCCAGCAATCAGTTTCAAGAACATCATGCAGGAAAGGAAGCAATTCTTCAGCATTAGAAAAAGAGGCAGTATCTGGATCTCATACTCTCATTTTGGATGTGGGAGTATGTCCAGGTCAGTGTAGTGTTTTGTGTAAAGTTCATGGGAAGACAATTTTCTTATGTTCTTATTCTGAATATAGGACTTTTTTGTGCACACATTTCTGCATATCTCTGAAGTGTCTTCTAGTAGAGTGCAAGAGTGGAAGACCTGATATTTTACAAAATTTTCTACGTATGGCTGACAGAATTAGGGGTTGTATTCAGCACAGCTCAGACAACAGAAATCTGGTTTTAATGTGATGAACACTGAAATTCAGTCATCAACAATCCTGTTGGTGCAGAATTTATGTAGCTAGTGCAATTGAGGGCTGACTCAGTGACAGGTGTTCACCCAGGGATTGAAGAGGACCTCCCTGCTCTCCCATTGCATCTCTCAAGGCTTTAGCACTCCCTACCTCTACAACAAGAAAAACTCCATCAGGAACATCACAGCTGAATCTTCTGGAAGAAATTCCTCCTCAGCTATTCACTGTATACATTTCTTTGATGGACTTCGTTGATAACTTCTCCTTTTTGTTAAAGACAGAAAAAAAAACCAGCTAATTAAATCCATTCAGTCTTGAAATACATTGGTCAAGCACCTGCACACCAACACCTATTGATCTAGGACACAAAAATGTTCCTATGATGTTGTAGGAGTCCCAAAGACTTCAAGTTCAAGATCTTTTGACAAAAATCAAAAGAACAGAGGAACAGTGAATACTCTTCTTAGCCTCATCCTGCAGGTATAAGAAGGGCAGTGGTGATCAGAGAAGGAGAATTCCCTTTCATTTACTGCTTTTTCACTTCATCTGTCATTATAAATAGAGAAAAATTCAGGTGACTTTATTCTGTGCTTAAGGTTTTCTCTCCTGACCCCTTCACAGATGGGAGATTGGAAAATGGAGCACCTGCAGTCTCACCTGTGGAGTTGGATTGCAGACACGTGATGTCTTCTGTTCTCATCTACTATCAAGAGAGACTAACGAGACCGTGATTTTGGCAGACGAATTGTGCTATAAACCTAAGCCATCCCTTGTGCAAGCCTGTAATCGCTTTGACTGCCCACCCTCCTGGTATCCTACAGAATGGCAAGAGGTAAGAAAGTATGTGTAATCATTTTATGACTGCTCTAAGCGGTCTTTACATGCATTATTGATGCATCATTTTGCTTTAGCCCCTCAAGAGGATTCATTAATCATTTTGACAAGCCATTAAAAAACTGAAAAAACATGACTTTGTGCTCTTTAAAAAAGCTCTTAACAGCTGGCTATAGGTTCCAGACAAAAATATCTGGAATATGATGGTCAGATGTAGCGAGTGGATTTGGGCTAGCAATGCCAAGGCTTCTAGGAATACAAAGCTGTAAGGGTGAAGGAGGAGAGAATCTCAAATGTGTTTGGTATTCTGTATATTCTCAAATAATAATTCAGTTTTGGGCAAGGAGCATTCCTCATCCTTCAGAGTCACATATGAATGTTGGGCACTTCCCTTTGGGAGATGGATGCCTTATTACACTAATGCTGAAAATCGCTGTCTTCACAATGGATCTGTGCAAGACTTTCTGTCTTTGGAAAGCAAAGTGAAATGAGTTTATTTGTTACCATCTGGTTGCAAATGAAAACACTTGTGCAATTCAAAAGACTTAAAGATGCTTCTGTTGGATACAATACCACACAGGAAAAAAGGATCCTGCCCTGTTGTCAGAAGTAAAGGGAAAATTTGTTGCATGGTGAAGGTGCAAGCAAAAGCCCTGTTTAAATCTTCACTTCTGCTGAGTGCAAAGATTCATTCCATCCTATGAGAAAACTATGAGCAGTTGGCACGGTGCTTACTTATGCCCATCCAGTCCCTATCTATAAAATTTGCTCTTTACTTAACAGCCGGGGAGATGTTAATGTACTCAGCTAATGAAACTGATAAGTCTGTGAAGCTGTACTTCATGGGAGGGCTCTGAGTTTGGGCAGCCATCCCAGTAACAGAAAGCTATGCCAGCCTGATGTTCTGTCAAAGCTAGATCACTAGCCTATGGCATTAGTCCTATGTTTAAAACAATTCAGTGATATTTCATTGTTTAATTTGTCTACTGATATTCACACACATGTATTTTCTTGGTTATACCTTTGAATATTTCTAGTCTGTAGTCATATATAAATCCTGTGTTTGTAAATAGGAAATCGTATTCTACTAGTGCATAATATGACAAAGTCAAGCATTTCAGAGTCAGTATATGCTAGAAGGAGTGCCTATGCTCGTTGAAATCTTATAACTGGCCACAGTCCTTACAGAAAGCAATGTTATGTGAGTTTTTTTGAATAGTCAGAAGAGACGTACATTACACCATGCTGAAAAATTGACTTTCTGTTAATAATGACCATTAGCTATAGGCCATCCTAGAATGGTACCAAACAGTTTCCGCTAGAGCAATTTCCAGGCGTATTTTTGCTAATGTTTGAACATTTCACCAGTGTAACCACGCTTATTTCCACCTGGCTAAAGTAATGTTTTATCCATTTTTGTACCTGCTCGGAGGGTCTCAAATGTGCTGTGTTTTTGAAAGGTGTAGCAGATTTTAGGGAAGAGGGAGCTTGATTAAGTATAAAGGCTTTAATAAGCATATTAATCAGGATTTAAATTAAACTGCTCAGTTCACACCTTTTGTGTTAGCTGCTGCCTTCTCTGGGCTGGGTGGAGAAAGGGAACCTGTGCTGCAAATCATTGCTGCAGCTTAACAAAGATCACGTTATAGCTCTTCTCTACTTACTTCCACAGGCTTTGCAGGTTGTCCAGCTGTGCATGTAGCTCCTCCCTACATGGGCACGGAATATTTCCTGTACTTACCTTTCACCAGGAGAAAACAGCACAAAGAAAATACTTTCTTACCTATAGTCTTCTGTCTCTGTTTACATGAGTATAGTGCAAGAAAACAAAGGCCTAACCCATCAAAATGAATTTCCACTCTTTCATTTTTTAAAGACATCTGTCTTGCTTCTTTGCACCACCAACCTCTCCGGTTATTTCCACCCTGTAGGAAAGCCAGGTCTTGCAGTTCAGTCTCACGCAGGTTTCGCGTTCGTGACCTCCAGGTGAAAATCTACACCATCAGGCCAGTGCGCTGTACTTAGGGATAGTTACATCTTTTGGCTCCTGCAATGTGAGAGGGAAAAAACCATTTGGACAGGATGTGAGTTGCTAAGACTTCTCCTGGAGGTGAACTCCAGCCATGCAGCAGAACTGCCATGAAGACCTCCAGGAGAAGAAACCCTGCAGGAGGATTTTTTTCCTTGCATTAAGGGACCCACAACACCTCTCCTATCACCAAATCCCCGAAAGGGTTCCCCACATATGGGGAGACGGAGGGGCCTGCGGGAAGGTGCCCTCCTCACCCAAAGGAAAGTCCTTTAAAACTTCACCGACACTACAGGGTAACATCTGTTCTCCATACAGCCTGGTTTGAAGCCTTTTCTTTGGTCTCATCTGTGGAGTTCGTCATGCTTTTCAGAGCACTCTCTCACAATACTTTCAAGCAAACAAACAAACAAAAGTTTTAAACTGCAATGAGCAATGTTTTCTTTTCTAAGTCCTTTTATGCTTGTTAAGGAGGGGTTGTCTGAATTAAATGCCGTTAGAAGCCCCAGTGCTCCTGGCAGATAAACACACAATAATTATCAGTGCTGTAAAATTCCAAGCAATTTTTTAAATATCCCTTTACAGATTAAAGACTATTTATTTTTAAATAGTTCTGTTTCTTAGCTAAATCCATTAGGATGTTTATGTTGTTTTCAGTAGCATGCTTCTGCAGGAAAGTGAATATGAGCTTCCGTTTTTACAAGGCCCTTATAAACATCTACTCTGCAGACCCAAATGGGAGTCATCCATTAGTAAATGTTCATCCTCCTTTGTTTTATTACGGAGCAAGCACTGTAGTCTCAGTCCCAGCGTTCTTTCTCAGCTGCTCGGTGCTAGCCTTGCTCCAAAGATAATTAGAACAATGGCTTGACAACAGTGTCAGTATGGGAAAACTGGTAATATTTTTCCTAGCTATTTTTTCTGCATATTGTAAAAAGTCCTGTATAAATCTTCATGTGTCAGGCCTTAGAAAACAACTGAAAGGGCTGCTAAGAGAAAAATATTTACTTCCTTTGCAGATGCTTTATCTTACTGTAGAGTCATAGCAGAGAATTAATTTTTGAGAGTAAGGCAAAAAACTTGTACTGCTGTAGTCCCACCACCTTAAGCAGAGGTCAGTGCAAAATTAAACCACCTGGGAGGGCTGAGGGGTAGGACAGCCCCTTCCTCAACTGTCTCTGTAATCAGGACTTGCCGTAAAATGACATCACTTCAAACATTCAGCTACAGCACCAAATTGGTAGCAGTTATGATGCTGAGTGACAGTTGATAGCCCTGTGTTTTTTATTAACTGCCTTTTTCCACAAGTTTGAGAAGACACCAGCTTCTCTGTCTCCCAGACAATGGAAATGGTGATTTTGCCTGAATTCTGTGCATTGTATGCATGTGCATAGATGCTCATAGACATGTGCTGAGGCAGAGAGATGGCCTCTTTTCCCTCTCTGCTTCTAATGGTGACCATCAATTCTTTGGGTTAATGATAATCTGTAGATTGTTGTATGAGCAGAACAGATAACAAAGCAACAACTGCTGTGAGAGATGCCAAGGCCACTGTTCCACCAGCAGTTCAGGATGACATATGCCAGCACTTCTGCCAAAGGAGAAAATGGCTGCTGCGGGATCTCTTTCTTGCCCTTACAGCGCCTACTTCTTTATCTCTCCAGAAGTGCTGTGCAATCATGCAATGGTCCTGGTTAAAGCTAGCCAGAAACACAATTAGCTTTAGCCTAGATTAATTTTCCACTCTGGTTCACTGTGCAGCCACACAAATGCTTACACCAGCATATGGGAAAAGACAGCACAAAACCAGGAACGACTAGCTGGCAGAATTTAATGTCAGCCTTGTGTCATGTTTACTTGATTGTTGAACTAGGCATAATCAGGCAGCAATGTGAGGAGATGCCGCTCGGGAAGTTAGTATTCCGGCAAAGTCCCAGATCTCCTGTAAAAGAATGTCAGGAGATATCACGCTTGGCTCTGCTCAAAAGCTGTGGAGACATAGTTCAAAAACAGCCACGTTTTACCTACTTGCGTTGGGGAAGTGAAACCTCTCTGTGGTACAAGCAGATTTCTCTGTTGTAAAGCTGTTGTGAGATCTTTCTGAATGGCAGAGAGACAAAGCACGTTTTTCAGATGGGTATGTCCAAATGAGGATCCTCTAAAAACTGCTGTTTCGTATTGCCTGTAAACACAAGCAGATGTTGCTGTCACTGATTATCCCCTTTCTTGGAATAATGTGAGGGCTGGAAGCTTCCACTAAAGAAAAATCAGCAAAAACCCCAGGGTAGTGAAAGCTCCAGAGGTGAAATACAGGTACAGGCACAGCTCCAGTGCAGTGATCCAGGACTGTCCTAGAAGAGCATTCCTGTGGACAACGAGGAATCTCATTACTGCATGTGGCTCTCTCTGGCACTCCAGGCAGTACAGTTTGGTGCTGAGTAGCAAGTTATTCTTCATGGGACAAAGTTACTTAAGTGACTGAAAGGCAAGAAGTGAGAAAATATCTGTTTTGTTTTACTCTTTTATCTGGTAGTGATGGAAGGGCAAGGACACTTCCTGGGATTAGACTGACTGACAGAAGGGACGTGCTTTTGTTTTATTCATACAGTGCCTAACCCATTTTGGTTCTGGTGTATGATGACAGTCCTTAGGCAATCTTGAAATAATACTTCTAATTGTATTTTTCTTGATTTACTCTCTCCTTGGGAATGAATTGTCCTCAAATGAAGGCTTGATAAATGTTCTCTTTTGTTGAAAACTAAAGTATTGTTTTACTTGTTCAATTTTTTGAAAGCCTTTGAGCTTTGCAACATTCTAAGTAGGACAAAAGCTCTTTTTACTCATTAGTGAGCAAACCAAACTGAATATAAATATATCTTTCTGCACTTCCTTTCTGCCTTTCCAGGAAAATGTATATCTTATATAATCAGGTTAGCATTAAAGTTTGTGCAGCTTTCTCTATCTAAGAGAGAAGGGGCTTTTATGACTCCTAGTTTTTCTAAAACAGTCCCTTTTTAACTGCTTAAGTTTTAATATTTCTTCATACGTTTTCTTTTTTCTTAGGCATGATTCCCATGTTGCAAGCTATAAGCAACTCGTAGTCATGTCAGTGTAGTGCAAGCTCCCCTCTCTTCTTTGCTAGGAGAAGGTGAAAAAGGAATTGAGCTGGCTGGACTGAACAGGACAATCGGGAGCCTGCTACCAGCTTCAGGAAAAAGATCCTCAGAAAAAAAGGCTGAGCAACCAAGTTTACAAAAAAGATTTGGGAAAGCTATTAAATGTGCTTGTTCAAAATTTCCTGCCCTGCTTGGCAAGAAATTAGATACAGAGAGGGATATTTACATTAAAGAGAGAAGGGAGGTGGGTTCTTTGGATATTGCTCATCCCAATTTACTTTGACTCAAATAAACCTTCTCCTTACCTTTTGGAAAGAGTACACACTGCTGTCATGACAGCCATAAATATAAGAGGGTTGCATGGATATTTAATGGTTTATTATATTAACCTTATCAACTAGTTACTGACACTAGCACCAGATTGTAGCTGATTCGTAACTTTTGCTTGAATTAAAAATCAGAAAAGTTACATAATGCAAGACTTCAAGGACAGGAATTTTGGGCTGGACAATTACGTTTTGAGCTGCACTAGCAATAGAGCTCATGCAGGTCAGAAACAAGAGGTGAGAAAATTACAAAAGGAAGAAAAAACAAAGTGATAAACTAGGGAATTTTTTATTTACAATACTCTCAAATTTTCTTTTTTTTTTTTTTGTTAATACAAACCATTTTTTAACAAACTAAATTTAAATATTTGGTTCAATCTAACTATTTTTTTCATAGCTACTACTATGCAATATGTATAATCAAATCCCAGAAATGAAGGTCTTGTATCATCTACTGCTGGAGAAGAATTTTCCACTCTCGCTGGCACTGTCAGTAGCACAGTCAGAGCTCAGGCAGATACATTGGAATGTAGATCATGTAGATCTTCCACATCCTGTGCAAGTGTCTCATTTTCTGGTTGGTGGTTACAGGAAAGGACAACTTTTCCATCTCCATACTGCAGTTCTGAACTGTTGTTCATGTGTCTTTTGTACAAATGCCTGAAAACAGAACATTTCAGAAATACTGAAGCAGTTTTTCTAAATATTAACAAAATAAGCTTCTTCCACTTTCCAAAATACTTTTTACATTTTTAAAAGAAGTCTGCTTTGTCATCTAGATTTTTTTTAATATATTTTCTATTTGCCCAAAATTGAGTGTGGATTTCAACTCAAATTCACAAGTAATTTGTGCTGCAAGTTGCGATGGTGCAAGTGTGATGTAATGTAGCTGATCTTGACCTCCCACAGTGTTCGCAGACGTGTGGCAGTGGTGTCCAGAAGCGAGATACACTTTGTAAGCAGCGCCTGGCAGATGGAAGCTTGCTAGAGCTGCCAGAAACCTTCTGCTCCACACCAAGGCCAGTTACCCAGCAAGCCTGCAAGAATGAGGATTGTCCCAATGAGTGGCTTCTCTCCAACTGGACACAGGTATGTTATTTGTATGCATGAATATTGTGCTGTTCTTGGCAATGAAGTTGCTTGGTCACTGGAGATAAAGGAGCCAAATGAGTTCAGACTGCATAAAGCATGTCATGCCCTGTTTTGTGCTGTAATCTGCCCTTATAATCCTGGTAGTGGACGTAATCACTAGCTCAGTGTTCCTCTTTGGAGATTGCCTACAGAGATGTGGTTTAGCCATCCAGCCAAACCATCAAGACCTCCCTTCTGGTGTAAACACAAGTCACGCTCAAAACAATAAATCCCTGACTTTTCCCATGCTCTTTCTTATGTCCATTCAAGGCATCAACGAAGATTTATCTTTATTGCCCTAAGTTAACTGTTTTCTCTTCCCAAATCTTGGCTGTTCTGATGTCAACAGTCTTTTCCTCTGGTGGCCAGTCAAACCTTTCCCTACGACCCAGAGAATAAAAGGGAGGCATTCCTGCTGTCTGCTGTAGGCACATCATTACAGACACCAAGCCTCTTTCATTCTAGGACACAGCTTTTACAGTGTTAACCAGCTACTTCCTTCCTTCAGTTTAGGAATGGCAAAACAAACTCACTCTACTGAAGTCTCTTGCACTTCCTCAGGCTTCCCTTCTGGCCCCATATGGCTTAAGAAAAATTTCCTTTATATTTTTGACAGTGTAAATGAATATAAAATTTGACATTTTAATGCCCGTAAGCACAAAAGTCACACCCCATCTTGCAATCTTTGCCACCGCTCTCCCAGTTGTCTTTCATGGAAGGAGGTAAAAATTGCCTTAATTGTGAAAGAAACACGGGGCACCTCACAGAGCTGTCCCACCTGCACCATTTGTATGTTGATCTGTCTTGACATTTTACTCAAATAAGTGGATATTCTCATGAAGTCTGCTGCCAGGAGACATATAGCCATTCTGACAGTGAAGGTGAAAATTCTATTCCTGATCTGTCCTCCTTCACAAGAAGTTGCTACATGGTTTATGATGACATCCGTATAACTCACATTTCTGCATACTGGCACTTACTAATATAAAATCTGACTTCACTCTCTCCTCCCCATTTCACTTGAAGGCTTCCACATTTTCACTTTTGTTACCCTTAGTGTGTTTTATCCCCCTTACTTCATCTCCATTTCCCATTGCCTCATGTGTGCATCTACATGTGACAGAAGTGCATGTGTATCTTTGTGCTACCAAATTTACCTCACTCAACCCACTTTCCAGCACCTTTACAGACTGCTGCCTGGGTCACAGTGCAATGGAATTGTCACTTTCTGTGATGCTGTATATATAAATATGAAATGAAATAAAGTAAGCACGCTGAATTCCATTGAACAATACTGACCTGTGCATCGAGCACCACAGTCTGGTATTAGAGGGTTTATACTCTTTTGTGTAAGCCGTGTGTGGTAACTACCATGCTGAGGTTACTCACTGGTATCAGAAACACTCACCCATTTATTATTTCTAATAGATCTGCAATTGTAAAACTCAAAGAATAAGTTTAGGCCAGATTTTAGCAGAACAGGATGCACCTGTGAAGTGCAACTCAGTATGGTCCGCTCTTGGCTACTAACAGGGGGTTTTCCAGCCAGCAGACACAGACATACAGAAACAAAGTGCAAATACAAGCGTTGTACTGTAGCATAGCAACATTCAAACAAGCGGCACCGTCTGAGAGAATAAAGTGTTAAAGCGAGCATGGGAAGATTCAAAGCCTCAGAGGACAGAAAATACCTGATATTTCATCTCCCTACTGTGCCTGCATTGCTCGTAACTGAATGTCCAGGTGCTGCTCTGCTCTACTCCACTCAGACATTTTGAAAGCTGTAACTGATCTGTACTGTGGTATGAGTATGCAATGTGGGTATGGGAGGTGATATGGGAGGTGATGGGGGGAGGGATGTGTGGCAAGGAGCACCCTGTTGCTCTTAATACACTTTGTTCCTAATGTTTCTCATTCTCTTCCTAGTGCTCAGTGAGCTGTGGAGAGGGCACCCAGAGTCGCAATGCCATTTGCAGAAAGATGCTGAAAGCTGGGAGTTTTGTCATCATCAATTCCTCACTGTGTCCACCTTTGCCATTCTCATCCTTGATCAGGCCCTGTGCACTGGGCACCTGTGCAAGTAAGTGGGAAAGAGATGTTTAGGAGTGTCTGGGGAAAGGGGGCTTGGAAAGCCCCCTTCACTAAGAAATCCATGCTGTCATCTGTTCCGTAACCTTCTCTTGTGCGTGTTACTCAGTCTTGCAGAGTGGCTGCTGCTGCTGAGTTTTTCGCTCTGTGAACAAGTCAGTGGACGAGAGCTATAAATTTTTCTGTTGGAGCTGGGTTTGAGCCAATGTGCTGGAAAGGAGCTACTAGTTTGTGGAAGAACTGGCTCAAAATTCTGACCTAAATCTAGATCTAGATTTCACAACTGGAATGTACAAGCTCAGAGATACAGCACAGCAGCCTGAGGGCAGCTGCAAATAAACGCTCTGCTAGAACAGCTGCAAAGAAAATGGTTGGTAGGGGATTTTGGTGAAGATCATTTAAAAACGTATTATTTCATTATGTTACCCAGAACCCTTTATGACCTGGGATTTCTAATGAACCATGCAACAGAAGTTAGATGTATTTTATGTTGGTATTTCATGCATTTGTTGTTGCCCTTCACAAGAGCAGTAGACTCCCTGTATGCCCATACCTCGCTTGCAGTAAGCCAACTGAATACACAGAAATTTGAACGTTAGCCTAGCTTCAGCTTAAAGCTATGATCTCTGAAAATGCTATGTGTTGGGTGTGTCAGGCAGAAAAGAAGATCTGACATTCAGAAACCAAGCTGTGACTGAATGTTGCATGGCATTTACGAAGAATATACCTAAGCTGCTTTGTCTAGTGCTTCATAACAAAGATCTCTGTCATAGAGATCTGGAAACTGGAAGGACATACTGAACTAGGGCACTTTAATAGTGTTTACCATGTTTTTAAGCCTGGTCCAAACAATTTCATTCTGCTTAATGTTACTCCCTGATGTAGCAGCACTTTCACTCTTCCTCACCACTGTGAGCTGCAAGATCGTGTTGTTATTGAGGGTTTTGATGGTAAACACTTGTCTTTTCAATGTATTTATTAAGCAACAATTTAAGAACATACTCTAAGAACAGGAACTACATTTCCACTCAAGTTTTCTCCCTCCGATAAAGCTTTTGTCCCTGGCTCTCAGGTTTCTGCATGTACCTTGAGCAGAACTACTTTTGCATTCCAAAAGTGAACCTTGTTATTTTGATAGCTCCAACTTAATGTTCAGCAGATAGTGGCCAGTTTCTCCCATTACTGCCTAATGGTTCAAATGCTGCCAGCATGAAACTAAAGTGTTTGTTTTGTTTAATGGTATCACATACTAATAGTATTTATGATATTTCAGGACACAACAGGCCAGCTCATAAGCAAAGCCCCCATATTATGGCTGTAAAGAAAGTTTACATCCAGACAAGGAAGCAGAAGAAACTACACTTTATTGTGGGTGGGTATGCCTACCTGCTGCCCAAAACCTCCGTTATTCTCCGGTGCCCCACAAGGAGGTTCCGGAAATCAATGATCACTTGGGAGAAGGATGGCAAGAGGCTTATCAGCTCAGCTCACATCACCATTGCACCCTATGGGTACATGAAAATCCATCGTTTGAAGCCTTCAGACACTGGGACATACACCTGCAAAGCAGGGCCAGCCTGGGAGCATTTTGTAATTAAACTAATTGGAAGCAACAAGAAGATCATTGCTGGGCAGCCAGGTGGTATTAGGGAGGAAGAGGCCATGCAAAGGGCCAGCTTAAATGAAGCCTTGCGAGCACATGAGAAACGTATCAATGGGATTCTCTTCAATGGGAGTAAGGCTGAAAAGCGAGGGCACCTTGCTGACCCCAGCAGCCGGTACGATGAAATTGTCTCAAGGCTGCTACAGCACAGGGGCTGGTCAGGGGAAAGTCTGGAATCCTGGGAAGCCCAGGAGTCTACAGAGAGAAATGCATCCTCAGAGGAGGACCAGAGCCGGGAGCATGGCCTGCCATTTACTACGGTCACAGAGCAGAAACGCTTGGATGATATCATAAGGAACTTGTCTCAACAGCCTGAGGAGCTTAAAGATGTCTACACTGAGCAGCTTGTTGTGCAGCTGGCTCACGAGGTTTTCAATAGCCACCTGGAGCACCAGGAATCTGTCCTCAAAGCGTCAAGGCGAACAATAGATTCAACCTCAGTGGAGTACCCTCTCCACAGACACGTTTCTGGATTTACCAGCTCCTTAAGGACATCATCTGCTGAAGCATTTCTTCCTGCCTCAGTAGACCTGGCAAATGACTTGCGCAGACCTCATCAAAAGCCTGCCATCCTCCGAAAGATTTCAGCAGCACAACAGCTTTCTGCTTCAGAGGTTGTTACTCACCTCGGACAGACAGTGGTCCTAGCCAGTGGCACACTGAGTGTGCTGCTTCACTGTGAAGCAGTGGGAAACCCAAAGCCCACCATCAGCTGGGCTAAGAATGGAGAGGAGGTGAAATACAATGATAGGTAAAACATATTATTTAACTTTTAAGAAAATAATTGATATTTTGACTCTTCCATTTCCATGTTTTACTGCCTACCAGTCCCATGGACAGAACCATATTTTGTTGTAGTGTGATTTCATAGCATAAAGCAGGGCTAACACACGTGAAGAGGAAAACAGGACACTGTAACTCTGCAGCAAGGTCTGGATGCTGGGTAAATCTGATGTGGTAAACAGGAGCTTTACTTCTGTTTCAGTAAGCAAAAAGAAGAGTTGGTGAAGTACTAAATCAGATAAGTGCCTAACATAGTCAACAGAGCACTCCACAGCTGGAGGCTGAGAGCCTTAGAATATTTTCCCATCTGAAGGTGAAGGCTTCTTATATGAAGGTTGGTTTTAAGATACAAAGATTGATTATTGATTATTACTATTACTGTTATCCCTTGCGGGAGATAGGAATTGCATTTCTCCCAGTGTTCCAGCAGGGTCTGTCAGACATTGTTGTCGTAGCAGAAGACTAAGTGAGGCTTCTGCTTTCCATACAAGTATCTGTGTAAAACTGCCCCAGGATAAGCCTGAAGCAGTATTACAGTCATCATTCCCTGTGTGTGTTCTGATAGAGGCTTGAAAATGTGGAACCATACTCTGCAGCTATTTGCAGCTGTGCTGTCGTCTCAACACACTGACCTCTAAGCCTTAGTCTTCTGACATGAGATGGTGCATCCTTATATGTTCAAACTGCTGTGTGCTGACCCCAGGTGTAGCCTGAGAAGTTGAGTAACAAAATGCCTTTACCAGCATACCACAGAAATTATGCTGGTTTTCCTTCAGGTAACCTTTACCTGCCTACCACTCATGTTACTCGTCTGTGTACAAGGGTACACAGAAAGAGTTTATTTTCAATGCTAGTGATATGCTTAACTGTGTTGACAACATACATTTTTCTCATGTGTATACTTCAGATTTTAAGTTCGCGTTCTGTTCTGTGAGAAAGCGGTATATAAGGATAGGCAGGGAGTGCAAGAGGCAATTATATTAATCAACATGGTACAACAGAACAGTACAGGGATCTGTTGGTGGTTCTTTCTGCATGAGATACTCAAATAAGCTAAGACATTTGAATTTAGTCATAAGGTCAGCTGGGAATGAGAAAAGATGGAGTCAAGGCAAAAATTAATTTCCAGTGTGGTGCCTGTGGATCAACCAATAATATCTCGATTTAGGTACAATTGCTCCCTCCACATAGTTATACAATTAGTCTATTAGCTCCTTTCTCATTTTGGCAACTGAACCATGACAAAATTGTTCTTTTCTCTAATGTACTGAATTTCTTGGTCTCTCTGTGTCTGAAGGCTAGTAAGTATATTAGGTTTCACACAAAAACCAGCAAATTTTGCAGGGGGAAGGGACACTAAGAGCAAGAATGTATCTCCTGTGGAAATCACATGCAGTCTTAATCAAGATTTGGGCCTAGAGTATCCCTTTTTTTGGCCACATTCCTGTGAAAATATCTTCATGGCCCCCCAAAAATTTCATATATAGATTTCCATTGCCAGTGGTTACATCCTGTTGGAATTGTGCCATTAAGGAATTTTTTTTTCTGTACTTGAAAGGACTGTGATTTCTATGGTAATCTTGAAAGGGAATGGAGGTTACATAAAGTCCACATGTGGTTAAGCTGGACAGTACACTCATGAGCAAAGTTTCTTTCACACTGTATGAGCAGACCTGATGTAGCAACAGGCAGATTCATTTAGCTGACAATATAACAGTCTTATGATTTCTGAAATTTTAGTTTGGATTTTTTTTTAAATTTTACAATGCCGGTCAACCTTTTTTGTTCCATTCAGTTTCCCTGAAATAGCATTAAATGCTGTGTTGTATTTATGCATTATCAAACAACAGTATGTGCTCAAAATTTCCATCAGAAAGACTCAGGGAAGTACAGTTTATTTGCCAGTTAGTAGCGTTATTCGTTGACAACTCTTCTTTAAATTTTGAGGCAATTTCCACTCTATGAAATTCCTTCTGTACTCATCACTTATGGTTCCTCCAGGTTGGTGAGGGCTGGGGAGCAAATGATCAGTGCTCTGGGCTTCAGAGATACTTAGCATCTGTAACTTCAGAGTTAATGGAAGTTTAGAAATCATGGTGCATATAAAAACTGGGTTGTGGATGTTTTGCTGGCTGCTTAACAGCAGTATTTTGGTTTTGGTTCAGAATGCTTTTGCTGGCTGCCAGTCAGCTGTGTAAATGAAAGCCACAGTTTAAACAGTCTCACAGTGTACTGCTGTAAACTGCAAGACCATCTGCATGCAGTAGTGTTTGCTATGCTTGAGCTGTCTTTCAGCTCTGCAGCTGGTCTTCTTCATACTTTTCCAGCCACTGAATGGAAAACAAACCAGTTTTCCAGCCCACCTCTGTCTTATCGGGAATAAGATAATTAATATAGGTGGGCCTCCTTGTACTAGTATCTAAGAGATAACTTCTGGTGAGGAAGGTCAGAGCGTTGTGCTGAAGTCCATCAGCTCGTGTCCTACTGAATATACTGAGATTCCAGGAGGATCTGGTTTGTATTGTGACTTTTAGAGCATAGGCTCTGGTTTTAGGCCAGGTGATAGCTATCTGTATTACTACCAAATACTGAGATAAAGGCACTTATTTTCATGCACTGGGGCCATGGATTTTGTCTGGATCAGTGATGTAGCAATGAATGGCTCTATTCCAATTGCCTGCTTCCGTGAGATGTGCCATCCACCTAAAAGTATGTACAACTCCCACTACATAGCTCCACTTGCAAAAATTAATTTCTTTAGCTTTAGTCTAGGTACTGTCACAAAAAGATATAACACAGGCCCCAAAAAAGTGCTGATTTTCAGTTACTCAGTAGAATGAAAACATATGACAGAAAAAGCTGCAGCAGTTGAAAATATCTGTGTGGTTCCAATAAAAGACCCTTGACTTGAGTCTGCATATTCAGTCTGAGTGCATTTTTAACCTGAGCATCCATACTCTCTCCTAAGGTTAAACAGTTTAACACCCGCCTGGGTTCTGAGTGCAGTTTCAGAGGCTGCTAGTATCTATACCAAAGTCTGGAGACTTCTGTAAATGATAGAAAGTATTTTATTTCCATCACTGGCAACTCATAGGTACTTGATAACTCAACTTTTTCAAACCAGACATGTATTTTACAAATGGACATGAAACAGAATGTAAACAGTAGGTGATACAGAGTTAGGTGTTTGCGAGGTGCCATCTGAGTTAGTCACTGATGCAGGTCCTGTAAAATACATTTTTGTCTTGGAGACGATGCCATGTGGAGCAACCAAGATGAGACTGACTAAATATTAAACTGTATTATTTTAAGTCCACAAATGAGATTCTGAAGACACGCTGCTGACTGAAAGAACTGCTACAACCGGTAGTTTTGTCACCACTGACAAGCAACTCAATACCTTACAAAAATAGCAACCTACAAGCAAATAGGGAATCCAGCCAAAATCATGCTATATGAAGGGGGATAATAAAAGTTCTGCTTTCAAGAAAAGTGCCTATGCCAAATCATGACACACAAATAACAGGAAAAAATTATTGAAAAGAAGACAGCATTATTTTTGTTTCTAGAGAAGGACTTTAAAACTTCAGTTGAAAAAATAGGAAGGTGGAGCTGCATTGGAGTTGTTTTTTTTTTAAAGTCAGGTACCTACCTGACCTGTTTCTGTTTCTGGAAATATCTGTGCTGGATCTGCAGGTGATTTAAACTGACAAAGACAGATTTACATCAGCAGAGTTTATTAACAGTAAACATATTATGATCCCTTGTGTTTTACAAGGCGCAACGTTAAGCAAACTCTTTCCTCAACCTGAAAGTGGCAGAAACTTTTCTAAAAACTTTTTTTAGGGGGTTGTTTGATGTAGGACTGACTGACCAGCCTACTTACTGTTTTGCACACATGCAGGCAGAATACACACAACTTTTAACTGTTATGTGATAGTATAATTTGGGACAAATTCTGAAGCTTTGATGAATTCCATGTAGAGATTGAACCAGTCAGTGTTAAACTAAAAAATTTGCATGTGAGATACTGATGCATGCTAACAGTAGTTTTAAAAGTGAAGAAATTTGTTAGTTGCTGGCACTGTCAGCAGTGGTTAACTAGAATTCTGCCTTGTTTATGACCCAGTGGTAAGAAAGAAAAGATCCTTGAAAGCAGAAGTGGGGAGGGAATTCTTTCAACCATTGGGGTTTTTTTGCTGTGCAAGCAAAGATGCAATTTAAAAGTGATTAAAGTTTGTTTTGCAAATGTACATTTTGCCAGACACTTGCAAAACTTGGTTGACAAGAGGCAGCTCTTTCCTTTCATTAATAATTATTGTTACTCAAAAAAGGGTCAAAAAAGAATTTTAAGTCTGGATTTTTTTCTATAGTAGGTTTTGATGGGTGGCCCTAATCTGTTTTGCTTTAGAGATCTACCACCCACAACGTTGTGCAAGATCAAGTATCTGCTGCTTTTTGGTCCATGAGACAACAGTTTTCATCGGGGGGGGGCGGGTGGGAGTAGAAAGGAACTCATTCATTCCAGGGTCTGTGCGCAGACTTTTATTGCTTGTGTTTTACAGGTGTATACCTCCCCAACTCTCACCCTTGTCACTGTCAATCACAGCCTTAACTAAGAGTTTACGTACAACAGCTGCTGAAAGCTGCTGATGAGAGAAGTAATTTATCATTAGATTTTTTCAACAGTTTCAGCTAAATAATTACGAGAAAGGAACAATAATCATGAAATACTGTGCTGAAAATAAGAGAACCTAAGCATTGACAAGAGCCAATGGACAGAATTTTTGTTTAAACAGTTCTATGTCAGGACCTGATGGAGTTACACCACTACAAAAACAGACTGTGAAGAAGCAGTTCATGAGAGAAATTCCCCTCCGTCTTCACTGACTGTTAGGGGAGTAGTGAGACGACTGAGTTTGTACAAACTGCCCAGCAACCAAAGAATTTGGGGCCTGCTTCAGGCTTTGACATTGAGCCTTTTGTTCACTTCCTTCTGCCTAGCTTCAGCAGGTTTCATGATTTTTCCCTTGCAACGATTTGGCTTATTCTTTGCTGTTACTACTCCTACTTTGCAGAACTGGGAGGCAGGGGGGCTAGGCAACTCAACAACACGGAGGAAGTGACACGACAGAGGAGGAGGTTTCACAAAACATGGGCAGATGTCCTAAGTACTAAGCAGTCTTTCTGTGATACACATACCAGCAGTAGAAGAACTGGGAATGAGACTAAAATTTAATATAAGTAGTCACAGCTCACAGTCTTAATGTAAGACTTTACATTTCTTAATAGACTTTTAAATGTAACTAAAGGCCTGAACTATAAAAGAATTATCTAAACCTGAAAAAATCCCTGTAAATGTATTCATGCTCACACAAACTAAGAAGCTATTACATCTCTCTTTCTGCTTTACACCAGGATGCTACTTCAGCCTGATGACTCCCTGCAGATTCTAGCGCCTGTGGAAGCTGATGTGGGTTTCTATGCTTGCAATGCATCCAATGCCCTTGGATCTGACTCGGTCTCCATTGCTGTCACTCTAGCAGGTAATAGGCCACTCTCTCTGACTGCAGAATGGTGCCTGCCTTTTGTGTGGTTCTGGACAGAAATCATTTGTGGGTGAAGAGACAGCAGTAGATGCTGGGTGGGCAAGGTGGATCAGCAGAGGTACACTGGTGAAAACAGAGGGTGTGAACTCTGGAAAACCCTGAGGCATAGTCCAGGTTTCGCAGGCAGTTTGTGAGATTTGTGGATTTCTGCAAGACATCAATGCTTTTTCTCACTTGCTGCGTCTGACGTGCTCTCAAGACAGTGTTCATCCTGGTTATCCACAGCCTATACGGGCAGTGCAGTCCAAGCCTCCCCATTCATACGCTTCATTCTAAACCTATCAATGATCTCTTCAAGCCTAACAGACTGATGGAAGGACTTAGTCAGATTTACGTTAAGCAAGCCTGAAAAATACCAGAGCTGAAGAGCTAGCCCCTTGCAGGATCAAGCCCTGTATCATATTCAGTCTGTTGTGGCACGAGCATGGCTGACACTGTTTCAATTGCTGGCAAATAGAGGTTCACAAAAAAATAACTTCTATGTTTATGATTCTCTAGTAACAATTAAGTTCTAAAGCAGACTAAATATCTTTTATTCATTTAGATTTCATTTCTAAAGACAATTCACCCAAATAAAAGCCAAGGGAAATGAGAGGTAGTGTGTGAGTCTAGCTGCTTCAGGGTTCTTTGGCAGGCAGCTTCAGCAGGCTCACAACCACATCAGGACTAGTAGAAGGACAGAGCAGCAAATGTGAATGAGGAGCTGTTCAGTAAGACAAAGGGACAGAAGAGACAGCTAAGGACTGCAATGAAGCAGAGAGGTCTTAGAGGAGGACCCTATTTATCAAAAAGGCAAAAGGAAACACATTAGGAACGCTGGAAAGCGTATTGATTTTTCAGACCTCTCCAGTTTACTGGTCCTGAGTGTGGAAGCACTTGGAGACCTCCAGCATGCAGACAGTGGATCTGGCATCAGCTGCCAATTTAGCCACATATGATTAGAGGAGGGAATAGGTGTTGATGAGCTTGAGGTTTTTACACCACAGAGAAAATTTCAGATAAGAGGAGCATAAAGAAAAACTAAGAATGCAGTAATGGCCAGCAGTGAAGCTCTGATGATCAGTAAACCAACTGGAAAGAGACCTTGTCTGTCGCTTAGAAGAACAGCTGAATCCCTCAGGATGAAACAGGAAGGTCTGCATCAGAGCTATGTGTTACATGTAGGCAAAAATGAAGAGACTGATCCTTTTTGCACTACTGCAGATCAGGAATATCTTTGCTGAATCCCAGGCAGCAGGGCAGTGGTCCTGCTGCTACGGCAGTATAGAGTTTTATAAGAAGCGATTTCACAGTAAGCCTCTTGTGTTGCACTAGTAAGAAGCTGAACATAGGGTTAAAAAATCATCACTCAGAACTGCTATTCTGTCCATATTGCTCCAGTGAGTTTAAAAGCCATGGTCTTTGTACAGTGTAATTTGTGGAGACAACTTTGTGTGAAGCTATAGAAAAATAAACAGAGCAATAGGTGTATATGTGGCACACGCAGGATATTGGCTTTTTGGTTATAATTAATTATCTAGGCTGCAGTTTAGCCTTTTTAGATGAGGTAACGTTCATGCATCCCAAATTCAAGCTGAACTCTGCTTAGGAACTGGTATACCTTTCCATCTCACATGCAAGGCAAAGAACTGAATGTCTTATGAAACGAGGCTATAAATATCAAAATTAGATACTGAGCAATTTTTGAAACAAAGCAACAACCTTTTTGGCATAATGGAAGTACTTTCTCCAAAAAAATTGGAAAGCTGAGACCATACTTAGAGGGACCAGGAGCAGGGCCGAAAGCTTATTTCATTGAAGAATTTTCTGATTATTTTAACACATGCATGGAAAAAAAGACTGTAGAATACGCTTCCATTTTTCTCAGGGGTTTGCTACTTGTTTATGGGTTGAACAGCTAATAGCTTTTTAATCTTTTGATGAGATTCTAGAACCCAATCAGGAAAATAAAAGGCTGATAGATAGCTGAAGAATTTTTCTTTCTTTTCTTTAGGCTTAGCCACAAAGTGTCAAAACTTTTGGAGATATTTTAACAATAAAATGTAATATTTTACTTTGCTATTCTTAGGCATTAAAAGTACCAAAAGAAAAATTTAAAAAAATAGCGAAAGAAACCCAACTGATATAACAGAAATTCCAGATGAAAGGCATCTTTTAAAAGCCCTGGAAATACAGCTGTATGGAGCAATTTATAGTTCGTGTTGAATTAAATTTTCAGCACTGTCCATGAGCTCAATGAAACCAAATTCTTTCTCTCACCTCCATCTTGTCTTCCTCATTCACCTCCAGATTAACACACAAATTAAACCAGTGGTAGACGTTAGCCTAAAACTATGGCTTCTTGATGCAAATTATATCTGAACCTGTTTTGTGTCTGACCATTTATTTAAAGGGGATGAAAAAAATGTTTATAGATTTTTGGAGGAAGATAAGATTCACAATACAACACTGAGTCAAAAACAGCCAAGTCCCATATCACTGAAAGTGGCATCATCATGTTCTGCCCCTCCTGCCAACATCCTGCCTGCAAAGCATTTTGGCTGGGAGTGGGGGTTCCTCAACCCCACTCTGTCAGCTCTGCTGCTTCACCCCCCTCTCTCAGAGATAAGCCCAAGTATCTCTGAGCTGTTTTGTGTCATGTAGGCATGCCTTTACACTGTCCCTGCCAAAAAGGTCACAGAAGGGTCCCCGAGCCTCTGATGGTGGAAAACACCATAACTAATCCCACGTAGACAAGCACAACAGCAGGGCAACACCTTGACCCACTTACTCGCTGTCACTGATGTTGGAAGCACACTGAAAACAACTTGAAAAGTTTGTTGCAGGCAAAGCAGGTATATTTGCCAGAGATAAATAATGCAGAACACTGTTACTGCAGGCTTTAGATTGAACAGGTTATCTGACAAAAAGGAGCTTGTTTATGTCCCTCATCTTCTTATGCTAGCCATTATGAGAAAACTTTCTGGTTGTGGTCTGGTCTTCCCAATCCAAATGTTTCCACTATAGGTTAAAGAAAACATGATCGATGTGTAGAAACAGCTTGCATGTTGCTCTATTCATGTGCTTGTAGCCATCACTCAGGCTTCTTTTCCCTATGTTTGGTCTTCAGGAAAGTGTGGTATTTTAGTTGCAGTACCAGGTAAACATCTTGCTGCAGCTCCACTTCTACGGTTGTTTATTGACTCAGGTGGTTCTCATTTTCCAGGATAGCTTTTCCCATGGAATTTGGTGACACTGTAATATTATAAAGAGCAGGTGGCCTTTTACTCCAGCATTTTCCCTTATTCACCTGTGCTGTGTAGGTACATTCACACAGAGTGTCCCAGGCCATATGTCCCATGCAAGTCCAGTGTGCTTGGTCTGATAAACTGTGGTGCTTCTTTTATACAGGAAAGCCACTGATAAAGGCATCAAGAGCTACTGTGATCAACACCGAATCACCTGCTGTCACTGTTGATATTGGAAGCACAGTGAAAACAATCCAAAGAGCAAATGTTACTATCAGCTGCCAGGTTGCAGGTGAGAAATTACTTGGTCTCTCATGCGGGTGCCTTTGGCTATAAACTTCTGTGGGGTTCTTTGCTGAGTTGGTGTCTCCAAGTGCAGCTGGGTGAAACTGCAAGGTTTTCCCAGGATTCAGGCAAACTTCATTGCCTCCATTAATTCTTAGCGTAGAAAATGTCCTCCTTTTATGAACACTAGCAGCAGCTTCAGAAGAATGGTCTGGGATGATACGACGGGCATCTTTGTTAGAGATACACCGTGTAATGTGGATACAACAAAACTGATACGCATTCCTACCTGTTGGTGGTGTTTGATGAGAATATACAAGCGTGGACTGATTCATCTCCTCGTTGACTGGGTTTGCAAAGTCCACTCCAGTTAGTTCCTTCTATTCCTGCCGAACTGTCGTTTTTCAAATTCAGGGCATGTTAGCACACACTTTTTCTGATTTTTCTTTTTTGATCTTGGGAGTGCAGGAATTCAGAGGATTTCTGCTGGAACAATGTTCTCCCTGAAACTGTTTTCCAGCTGAAGACTGCATGTCCCTCACTCTTACAACGGCAGTTTGCCTCCTACCAATACTGACTACAAAAGGTTGACCTGATCTATGTGTTGCTGACCTACGGCTGTTGGTGGGAATGATGATGGTACGGGAAGGAGAGAAGGAGGAAGAGAAAGAGAGCTGGGAAATCTCTAAAGACCCAGGGCCACATGTTTGATTTGTTACACTTTCATGCATAGTATAAGGGGGAATGGGAAGGGAGGGGAGCAGTTTAGAAAACACAAAGTGAGCCATGCTGAGTGTTACACAACTATCTGCAGTGGAGACTTGTATGAAGTCCCTGAGACCTTTGCTTTAGTTTCTTGTCCTTAGCAGCTACTTCAGATGACTCCACATAACCTTCTGCACTGCATATATACCAATGTCGTGCATTTCTTACACTTCCTACTCGTTTCAAGCACTTAGTGGTTGTCAGCTTTGCTTCTTCAAGTGCTGCCAAACACACCCCTATGCAGATTCTTAAATAAAACGAGTATTTGGCTCAAGTTTCACTGTTTGGTCATCTGTCCTTTAGCAAAGCATGCATAATAGCTGTTCAAACATTAGGCTGGGATCCCAAATTATTAATTACTCTCAGTGGGATTAATGAAAGAAAAACACAGTATCATTTTTCCTAGTGGTTCATGAATAAGTAAATTCGGTAATTTTGTTGCACTCTCAACACAGACACCGGACACTCCCTTGCAATCAGACTGATGTCCACTGTCTTTCAAGCAAAAAGGAGATGAGAACTGTTCTCTTTTTCCCCATGGCCCTGCGTGGTCACCTGCACTGACTGAGTGTGTGAAAGAGACTAAGTACTGTATGAACATAAATTATTTTGGATTTCTCTGTCTGGGTTCTCTCAGCTGCAGATGGGGAGGCTCCACAGATGTAGACAGTGATTGCTGATTTAAGAAATGCAGCCATTTCCTTTCAGTATACAGACATCATGAAAAGAACAAGAGGTGGCTGAGTAAAGCTGACACAGTTCTTGTAGCATCAGAAAACTACGGGAGGGGAGTACAGCATTGTCAGGGACACAGATTCAGTGCCTTTTCTGAGAGGAATATCATCTCTAGCAATTTTGTGAAGCCTAGCTAGTATGACAATGTACATCCACAATGGAAAATTCTAGCAGTGTCACAACAGAATCACCATCTTCTCTCCCAGAAGGCAGTTTTATGCTATCTAGTAGCATTACTGTGCATTGGATCCTTCTATGACAGAAGAAATTTGCTTAAATCATAATTTTAATCATAGATGCTTGTATTCTGCTACTGCCTCTGCAGCAAATGTCAACAATGTTTGACACCAGAGGCTAATACTGTTGAAATTATGATAAGTAATAAACCACAAGCTGTGATGTTACGCAGGGAATAAGAGAGTGAGTAATGAGGTCAGAAATATTTTATAAGCACTAGAATCCTATTTTCATACAAATAGTCCTAATAATTCAACTGCAATTTAAAAAAAGCTACATACGGGGACAGATCAATGAACAGTGTGATTTCTGTCAGCTGTCTCACCTATGCCTGGAAAGTATACCATCTCACAAAACCTGTTAAAGAACATGACAATAAATACAATTTCCTTCTAATGTAAGAACAATCTTAGTGTTTTAGCATCAGTGTTGTGCTTGTCCAACCTTTTACTATATTTTTGATCATTCTGCTTAGAATAATCAATTCTAAGGAGAAGAGTAACATGCACTGTTGCTTCAGTCAGCAAATGTGTTGTATCCTAGTGTAATCTTCAGAGTAGATGAACTTTAGAGCTATGTAGTTTCCAAAGTTCCCCAGAAGGCATCAACAATGAAAAAGCCATCACATCATAGTAAGTTAATGTGCAATGACTTATGCAATAATGTCTGGTAATAAAAAAGAAAATAGAGTGTAAAAATGAAGTGAACATAATTAGAAAGCAAACTAACATATCCAGAAATTAGGTGGAAACTTATCTAAATGAAAAAACTCTTTGCTTTGTAAAGCTATGTTCTTTTTCCATCTAGTACTCTCCCTCTAGTCATTTCAGGATGCTCTGAGCCAGTGTAGCAACTGAGAGCTGTCGCAGATCAGAATTTGGTGTCTGTTAATCTCATCGTTATAAACTGTGTTGCTGTGACTGTGCTGTATAGTCTGTATAATAGGACGGTGTGTGTTTTGGATCTTGATGTCTTGGCTCATATAAGGACATGTCTTTACTGAGAGTCAGCAGGAGAGCAGAATAAATATTTATAAGAGAAATATTAAGTATAAAGATCAGTTGTGACATTTTCTAAAGCTGCTCTTGCTGTCAAGGGACAGAAATATAAACTTGCTGCTGACAGGTGTTGATAAGCCTGGAGAAAGTTTCTTAAAAACAAGAGATAATGAAAGAGAACATTACCAGAGCGTAGGGAGTAATTTGATATTGCTCTTTAATTTCTTATGAAAGGCTTAAGCACTGTCAAAATCTGTGTTCAGAGCTGAAATCTATAGATATTAGATGTAAGACAAGGAAAACAAGATCGTCCTGGATGCACTAGAGTTTAATTGGCCCCTGGTATGACTTATGTCAGGATGAAACTCTATTTTGGTTATATCACAAAAATGGCGGTGTGGTTTTGTTCAGGCTTGAAAATCAGCCCTATTTCACTTGACATAACATCGCCACTTTGTCCGTACAGGTGAAGGAATATTTTTAATGTAGTTAGGTGATTGCAGTCAATCCCAGACTTCTCCAAAACTAATCCTAAGTGAAATCCCACACAAAAGTCATGCAGAAGTTTTGCAGATGCCTGTGACTTCCAACTGGAGGATTTTCTCCAAGCTTCAGAAAGCCAGCAGGATTTCTGGTATGGGCAATTTGATTGCCGTGGGGAATTTCACTTCCAAATGGGATGTGGGAGCTATTTGGGTCACATCAGTACCACTAGGAAGATTTCTGTTGATTTCAGCACTTAAATTGTAGAGCTGTTCATTCAGATACTGTTGTCTCACAGAGTTTGTCACCCGGTTTGCAACATATGATGCATACATGCATGTTATGCATGTATATGCATACAGAGATGAGATATCAATTTATTTCATGTCTGTGCAGGTGGGTGCTAGGTGGTAACTCCACAAAGCTAGCACCCTTTGGCTAACGTGCATTAAACATTTATACTGGTCGAGCAACAGTTATCAGTACTTTTACAGTAACGCTTAACCACCCTCTTTCCCCATTGCTCCTTATATGTTTTGTCTCCACTTAAAGTCACAGCAGCATCCTCCCATTTTACTGCACATGTTCGGTAAATCAGGGTCTCTGCTTGGGCTGGGGTCTCCAACTCGGGGGCTGTGATTTTTAGTCTTATAATGAAGATAGTTCATGTAAGGGCACTCTTTATCATTCTTCTGCTGTGAGTTCAAACTTGTTCAAATTCATCTTACTTAGCTTACATACTCTTCCAAGACATACTTCATTCCCAAGGACAGTAGTTCCTGATTAGACACTCCTGTATCAGCCACTCGTGTCAGCATCTTGGCCTTCTGTTAATCCTAGACTACATATTCTAGCTAAATAATTAGATCAGACTGACCTGCTGTGGATACCTGTATAATGCTGAGTTCAGCAGACTACAATATCAGAAGCCTCAATCAGTCTGGCCCAAGCTATTATTGAAAATGAAGTTGGACGTGAAAGGCAGAACCAATTTTAAAAGTCTAGTACTCAGGGCATTCCTCCATAGAATCATAGAATCATAGGTTGGAAAAAACCTTTAAGATCATCAAGTCCAACCATTGGCTCAACATCACCATGCCTAATAAACCATATCCCAAAATCCACACGTTTTTTTAACACCTTCAGGGATGGTGAGTCAACCACCTCCCTGGGCAGCCTATTCCAGTGTCTGACCACTCTTTCAGTGAAGACATTTTTCCTAATATCCAATCTAAAACTCCCCGATGCAGCTTGAGGCCATGGCCTCTCATCCTGTCGCTAGTGACTTGGGAGAAGAGACCAACACTCACCTCACTACAACCTCCTTTCAGGTAGCTGTAGAGAGCAATAAGGTCCTCCCTCAGCCTCTTCTTCTCCAGAACAAAAAAGCCCAGTTCCCTCAGCTGGTCCTCATAAGACTTGTTCTCTAGACCTCTCACCAGCCTTGTTGCCCTTCTCTGGACACGCTCCAGCACTTCATTATCCTCCTTGTAGTGAGGGGCCCAAAACTGAACACAGGACTCGAGGTTCAGCCTCACCAGTGCTGAGTACAGGGGCACGATCACCTCCCCTACACTATTCCTGATACAAGCCAGGATGCCCTTGGCCTTCTTGGCCACCTGGGCACACTGCTGGCTCATGTTCAGGCGACTGTCAACCAGCACCCCAAAATCCTTTTCTGTCAGGCAGCTTTCCAGCCACTCTTCCCCAAGTCTGTAGCATTGCACGGGGTTGTTGCAACCCAAGTGCAGGATCTGGCATTTGGCCTCGTTGAACCTCATACAGTTGGCCTCAGCCCATTGATCCAGTATGCCCATGGTATCCTTCAGGCCATAAGACTGTTAAGAGAGGACTTGCCCATAAAGTGTCATGTACCATTAGTCACTGTTGAGTCAGAACAGGTTTGGAATAGTGACTTAAAATATATTACCATCCTGCCCTATACATCCTTCTCTCTCTGATGTTGCAGCTTGCAGCTTTTTCAACTCTCCTAAACATTCTTTTCCTCTGTATTTCATTTATATGCTAGAGGTTATATTTTTCTAGTTCTTACCTTTCTTTATGACCCGTGTTTGTTCATCAGCTATACCAGATTTTGACATGCAAGTCACTATTTCAGGAATATAGTGGCACTGGAAACAAGTCACCACTGCCAGATTCTTGTATTGCTATGCTTCCTTTCCCCAAAAGCTCCTGGTTTAGGAAAATTATCCTGACTGGCATGCACAGTTCTGCTTGCTGTATATCCCAGGTAGCCTTTTTTTGCTGGATACTTGCACAGTGATGGTGGGGAAAGCTGAAGAAGAATAGACGCGGGTGACTATTCACCACTTCAAGTCTCATTTGCCCAGAAAAGTGAGTTTTGTTTCCAGCTGGCACTGCTCAAACTTTCAGTGTCTGATTGTTTCTGCAAAGGAAACACACTCAGCCCTCTGTCCTCTCTCATTCTCCTTTACCCAGCAAAACTGATTGAAATGTTCTTACTACCCCTTGTGGCAATGCTATGCAATGATGTGTCTGTTCATCCCTGTGCTGGCTGCCTCCTGTTCCTGTCTTGAGGCTTATATGTGTCACTAAAGGTGGAACCACAAGGGAAAATGAAGTTGCTGCTCACTGACGTGTGCTGCTTATCTTCCCTAAGCCAAACTGTAGGAACAGCTTTCCAGGTTAGTTTCAAATAATCTCCTGTTAGTGTGGAAGCTTCACACCAAAGACAGAGGAAGAACACACCTTCTTCTTTACCCTCTTCAGCACTCCTCATCCTTTCCTCTTCTCCCACTATTTGCACTTATCTTCCTTTATTTTCAAGAAAAACTTCAAAGGTCTACCCAATTTTAGTCTTCAAAACAAAGAAATAAGAGGAGCCCTTGTTGTAATTGGGGAAAGGTTTATGATTTTATGATCTTGTGATTGCTTATTTCTGAGGTACATTTCTTGATGTTGAAGTTCAGCAATAGCCATAATGTGAAAACCTGTGCACTGTAAGGAGCTTAGACTGCATGAGAGAGTGGATCATCCCTTCCTTAGGGTGGCACTGGGAAGACAAGTGCTGGGATGTGAGTGTTTTTCCATCTCAGGGCCTGCAGAACTGGAAGAGTCTCCACTTTCTCTCCTTTGCTTTTCAGAGCTCAACTCACAGACTTCCTTTCTCCACAATGGAAACACAATAAACATATAGGCTTGAATAAACTCAAGGGTTGGAGTTTTTTGCTATCCAGTGGTTATCTGAACTCCCCTGAGGACTCTGCCTTGATGCTCTGGAAAAAGTCAGAGTGAGGTTTTAAGTGGTGGTCAGCCCACCCATGCCACATAGGTCAAAGAGCAGTAGCCAGATGGAGAGCTGTGTACTGGTCCTATCCCAGTGGGGGG
>Ga0065711_1004312_pt1 | contig 28192 bp, 9 predicted proteins | sample Hoacrofraction12_FD_59098 | JGI IMG/M metagenome (GOLD analysis project Ga0065711, IMG submission 59098) | Hoatzin crop microbial communities from Cojedes, Venezuela - Epithelial fraction 12 v2 (version 2) | ecosystem: Host-associated > Birds > Digestive system > Esophagus > Crop | place...
TTCAAGAGCAGGTTGGACAGGGCTCTGAGCAACCTGATCTAGTTAGCGGTGTCCCTGCTCGCTGCAGGGGGGTTGGACTAGATGACCTCTAGGGGTCCCTTCCAACCCAAAACTTTCTATGATTCTATGATTCTAGGTATGTCAGTCAGAAAAGGAAGGCCAAAGAAAGTGTACTGCCCCTGATGACCAAGAATGACAAACTGGTAACAACAGACAAGGAGAAGACTGAGGTACTCAACAACATTTTTCCTCAGTCTTCAATGGCAATCTCTCTTCCCACACCTCTTGAGTGGATGGACCACAAGACAGGGAAAGAAGGAGCAAAGTCTCTCCCACTGTAAGAGAAGATAAGGTTCATGACCACCTGAGGAACATGAACATACTTAAGTCTATGGGAGCTGACGAGGTGAATCCCACAGTCCTGAGGCAACTGGCTGATGAAGTTGCCAAGCCACCCTCCATGATATTTGAAAAGCCATGGCAGTCAGGAGATGTCCCTGGTGGCTGGAAGAAGGGAAACATTGTGCCCACCCATTTTTAAAAAGAGTAGAAAGGAGGACCTTGGGAACTACCGACCTGTCAGCCCCACCTCTGTGCCTGGGAATTTCATGGAATAAATCCTCCTAGAAGTTATGCTAGGGCTCATGGAGGACAGGGAGGTGATTCAAGACAGCCAGTAGGGCTTCACCAAGGGCAAGGCCTGCGTGACCAACCTAGTGGCCTTCTGTGATGAAGTGACTAGTTCAGTGGGCAAGGGAAGAGCTATGGATGTCATCTGTCTGGACTTCTCTAAGGCCTTGGATACGGTCCTCCACAATGTCCTTCTCTCTAAATTGGAGAGACATGGATTTGATGGGTGGACTGATTGGTGGATAAGAAATTGGTTGGATGATCACAGCCAGAGAGTAGCGGTCAATGGCTCAATGTCCAGATGGAGATCAGTGACAAGTGGTGTCCCTCAGGGGTCCACGCTGGGACCAGTACTGTTTAATATCTTCATCAGTGACATAGATAATGGGATTAAGTGCACCCTCAGCAAGTTTGCAGACTGGTGTGGTCAACACGCCTGAGGGAAGGGACGTCATCCAGAGGGACCTTGACAGGCACAGGTCTTGTGTGAACCTCATGAGGTTCAACAAGGTGAAGTGCAAGGTACTGCACGTGGGTTGGGGCAATCCCAAGCAAAAATACAGGCTGTGGGGTGAAGAGATTGAGAGCAGCCACGCTGAGAAGGACTTAGGATACTGGTGGATGAAAAGCTGGACATGAACAATGTGCACTTGCAGCCCAGAAAGCCAGCCATATCCTAGGTCGCATCAAAGGAAGCATGGCCAGCAGGTCTAGGGAGGTGATTCTGACCCTCTACTCTACTCTGGTGAGATCTCACCTGGAGTCCTGAGTCCAGCTCTTGAGTCCTCAGCACAGGAAAGACATGGATCTGTTGGAGTGGGTCCAGAGGAGGGCCACAGCAATGATCAGAGGGCTGGAACACCTCTCCTATGAGGGAAGGCTGAGAGAGTAAGGGCTTGTTCAGCCTGGAGAAGAGAAAGCTCCAGGGAGAACTTATTGTGGCCTTTTAGTACTTAAAATAGGACTTGCAAAAAAGACGGGGACAAACTTTTTAGCAGGACTTGTAGCGATAGGACAAGAGGTAAAAGTTTTAAACTAAAAGAGGGTAGATTTACAATGGATGTAAGGAACAAATTTTTTACAGTAAGGATGATGAAACACTGGCACTGGTTGCCCAGACAGGTGGTAGATAGCCCATCCCTGGAAACATTCAAGATCAGGCTGGACAGGGCTCTGAGCAACCTGATCTAGTTGAAGACGTCCCTTCTTGTTGCACGGGGGTTAAACTAGATGACCTTTAAAGGTTCCTTTCGATCCGAATTATTCTATGATTCTGTATTTAGGACAAATGCTCATTAGCATGCCATAGTCGAGGATTTCTGGGCTACATCAGCAGCAATAGAACAGCAAAGCCTTTGGGATATGAAGAGAATCCAGCAAGACACTTTTTGTCTTAGGAGCTGTACTTCCCAGTACACTACATCTGAAGTATTCCCTGAGCTGGGTAGCACATGCTGCTGAATGAAAGTACCAGTCCTAAAATCTTAACATCCCTCCAGCATACTCCCAGACACCATGAAGTGACTTAGAAAGAAGTTTAAAAGTAGTCCTCAGTCAAAGTCAGTAGCCCTTAGCATCTGGGTCAGTAATTTCCCACACATGCAGGAGACGTCTTCACCAGCTGAAGTTGCCGTGTGCTGGGGTCACTGAAAGGACGTAGCTCTGCCAGCCCCTCCATAGGTGCTGCGTCACAGGGCAGGCTGAGCAAAAATACTTAGAAAATATGAAGATGAAGCTACTGCTGATGACATGTGAGCTGCTCTAGTGCTTGTCACTCAGACTGAAGACCTGCAGTCTGAGGGACAGAGGCCAAGAAAGTCAGCACTGGTGGCAGACACACTGTGCATGTAACCATTTCTTCCACAGCGTTAAACTGTTGTCTCTGCAGAGCAAGGAGGTTGTCTGACAGCATGCCACAGTAAATTCCCATCTTTGATACCCAGCAAGCAACCCAGCAAAGTGTCTGCAAGCAGGAGTTCAGGGCTGATCAAACTGCTGTGAGCAAGTGCGACGGGAGATGAGGGATGATGGATGCGTACAAGATCGGACTTTGATAAAGAGGTGCTGAGGAGAAATCTCGTTGGATTCAAGAGGAGACAGCTGCATTTCAAGTGAAAGGCAGGCTGTTTCCAACGGCTAGCTGTGAGTGAGGTGTTTTGCCATCTGTCAGGATTACGGGCACATGAGCTTTGGTTCATTTATATGTGAAAGAGGCAAAGTGAGGAAGAAGGAAGGAGACCACACTGTGCCCAGCTACTATCAGCATCTTCTGGTAGTTCAGAGTGCTCTGCATTTTGGAGCTGCACACCTGGGCTCCCCCTTCCTTTGGTTTCTCCCCTTATTTCTTACTCCTTTATGCCTGGATCCTGCTGAACCACCCAGACCAAATGGAGAGGGAGGACTCTCACTTGTCTTCACCTGGGTCCACCTGTGCTGTTGATGCTGCCATTCAAAGCTGTTGTCCCTGCTGTGACCTCGCCCCTAGTAAGGCATGGTGACCCTGATTTAGGCATTGCTACTGCTATTCTCTAACAGTGTTCCCCAAAATAGATTCTGTGTTTCCAAGAAAAAGTGCAATTTTAAAATCTCCACCTGTAGACAAAAGTACATAGAGCAATCAGCTTAATGGTTTGGCATCATGGATGGAAAGCCACTTTTCATCACTGTTGTGTCAACTTTGATTTCTTCCTGTCATAAAGCAGCAGTAAAAATGTTTTATTGCAAAGGGCTTCAATTAATTTTTTCAGCTGAAAAAAAAATTAATCAGGTATTTTTAACCGAAAACAATGTTTTTGACAATAGGTCAAACAAAATATTTTCTTCTTTGTTTTAAACATCAGCTATTACCTATCGAGGTTAGTGGTTTCAAACATAAAAGCAGAAATACCACATAAGTTCTCATTGCCTCATATACATTTCTTGTTATTTTCTCTGGTCCAAGTTTGACAAACTGTTTAGCAATCAGTAAAACAGTTTGTTTTTTCTTTGGAAGTAAAAGCAAGTGCATGAATGTGAAAATATGGAAAGTCTCACCCATATTTTATTAATAAATGTGCTATTACACCTTCTTTAGGGAATTTCTCAGTGTAAAAATATGCAAATGCCATTATTTTTAAAAGCACAGAGAGAACTTCAATTACACTGATCAAAAAAATAAAGCCTTTAGAAAATAAAAGGCAACTCACTTGGGCATCACTGACCTATTCCTTTCTCACTTATTAAATGAATCTGAGGATGGTTTCAGGATTGTATTGATTGCATTTTTAAAATGACAGATGACCTCCAAATCAGTTCACACACCAGTGTCTCTTCATGGAGCACAGAGCTGCTTGTCAATGGTGCCCTCAGAATTGAAATAGACGTTGATGGACAAGACCTTCAACTGGCTGTTTAAAACATGCAGAGTTCCCTGATTAAACTGATCTTTTTTTGTTGGGTTTTTGTTGTTGTTGTTGTTTCAGTTTTTTTAATGAGCCTGTATTGATTAGGTGTTTGCTGCTACAGTAAATTCAAAGAATATGTGCAATGCCATAGCTAAAAATTTGTTAAACACTGACCTTCTAATACAAAGATTTTCCTGCAGGTTTATGAAAAGGGTTATGTTATGAGTTACTAATGTATCCTTCCTTAGCACAGTACTAAGTGTAAAATCTTGAATCTTTTTTCTGTTTTGAAAAAACATACATGAAATTTCTGTAAATTAAGCAGGGTGCTCTATTAAAATATAATGAGTATTTTACTACTTCTAACACAGTTCAGCAAGATTAGTTTTAGAGCTGTCAGTGTAATTATGGTATCTTAAAATATGCTGCAGATTTTCAGTCTTTGAACGGTGAAACCAAAACAAAATCTATCTTTTAGGCAACATCTATGACATTTTTATATATGTATGCAAGATATATGTTAAACAGAGCAACAGCGTAAAACAAGTGCTTGCTTTAGAAAAAGTGGGTATTACATGCATTTTCTTGGAGCCTGATTTTACTGTCGTGGTATCCATTGTCTACGTAGTACTTCACTATGAAGTGCTATTCAGAAAACGAAATCTTGATCACAGTTACAGCAAATATTTTTAAAATATGGGTGGAGGAAGAAAAAAATCAGTTTATAATTATTCCTTTCTTCCTGAGCTACCCTGCAATGAAGTTTTCCTGGTTTTGTTTTTCCTTTAAGATAAAAGTGAGTGTTATCAAATTGTAAATGAATCTAGGTTGAACCATGTTACCAATTCCTCCAGCTTACCAAGATAATACTTCTCTAAATTTCTGTTATCAAAAGCATTTTCTTCAGAAGTATTTCCATTTTCTCTCAGTTTTTTTCCTTTTTGAATTAGATTACTCTGCTCTGTGTTTCACCCAAAAAATCTGTTAATGAAAAAGGTACTGGACCCAAAGTGGACTCCTATGTGAGGTTATAGCACAGCTCTTTCTGTCTTGACAATTTGTATGTAACAATAATTCTCTGTGTGATTCTGCCTTATGTCAGTTACACACACTTACTCTTTCACACGGTAGGTAAATCTGAACTATTTCAGTACTTTTTTCCACATTTTAAAGTTCAGCTCTCATGAATTCTAAGTGAAATTATTCACACCATTTGGCATGAATCCCATTTATCCTTTCCCAAATCCCATATTTTTAAAAGTTTAAGTAGAGCCATGGATATTGTATATTAATTCCAACAAAGGGAAGAATTTAATCCCAAAACTCTAGAGGTGACATTTAGAATTATCGTATTCTGCCCAAGACTAGTACAGGCAGACTTCAGACACATTTGCCCCAGCTACATATGGGTTAGGATGGACACAAGCTTCTTTCTCTGCAGTTTGAGCTGAACAGCCATGGCCCAGCTCAAAAGTCGTACAGTTGCATTTATCCTGCCCCTGAGCTAATGCATCTTGCCTCTCAGTAAAGAATATCCACTCTGTTACAGCATGCTGTTAATGTGTGTGGAGCATGAACCAGACCCAATTTAAGTTCAGCCAGCTCGGAAAACAGACAAAGCAAATTCAGAGCTGCAGAAGGCAATTCAGACTATTTATTTTTCAAACATCACCACTGAAAAACATCTAAATCAGTTCTTACAAGTATCCTCAGACAAATCTGTTCAGGTGAGCACTCTAGAAACAGAAAATCTGTGTTCTGCCCCACCTTCTTTCTGCTTGAGAGAATTTGTATTCTTAGCTACTGAGACTGCATTGAACTGCATGTGCAGAGCCTGAACGCTTTCGTTTTCTTATTCCAGGCAAGCATAATTTCAACCCAGGATGGGTGGGTGACCATGAATAAGGAGCCTGATTCTGTCACCTGATGGTTAAGACAAGTTATTTGGAGGAAGTCAGCACCAGGTCCTGGCCCTTGCTCCAGGTACTGTTGTGCATTTTACATTGCCATTAATAGGTAGAAGAGATTTTGAACAGGGATGGGAAACATGATATTCATTCTCCTTACTCCCCTAGAAAACACGGTGATAAAGTGAAAGAAACAAAATCACAAGAATGTCAGAAAACAAATGTTACTCTAAACTCAATGATTCCTTACCTTAATACTATTTGTAATGCATAGCTGAATCATTATCAGTCGGTAAATTTCTTGCTAGTCTCATAATGAAAGTACAGAAACAAATTTTGGAATTTAGAGAGTGACCCTGAAATCCAAACTGCTCATAAACTCAGCAGTATTAAAAAAGGAAAACATGCAAGAAATAAACCATCTCAGAAACCTTCAAACAGTATCCACAGTGCTGGAAAATAATTCTGTGTCACCAGGGTGCCAAAATGATGGCCCAGTAGAAGTCCTCTGACAAAGTTTTTTAAAAGCATGTGTTTTTTTATACTTTTCCAGTTATGAGAAAACAATGCTTTACAATTTTAACATAGGTGAATCAACTAATTGATTTTCTTTTTCTATTATTTTAAGGGCTTGAAATAGGTGAAATATTAATTTGAAAAATGTTGTTTTCAATTTTTAAAAAAGAACAGCAACTTTTCTCAGCTGTGTTTATTTTCATGACATTTCCATATAGAGTTTTTGAATTTGGATTTATAAACCCTACAATATTTTCTTGAGCAAAGAGCTTCATCCAAGGTCTTGGCAGTAGTTTAAAAATTTATGCTAGGTTTTGCTTAATTCTAAGGTGATGACCAAAGAGTAAAGGCACTTTAACATAAAAAGCAAAATTCACAATGGAATTGTGTAAGTAAATTAATTTTAATGGTTACTCTGTCTTTTATTAGAAGTTATTCCCACACCAGTTTTGCATATTATTATGCGATTTAAAGATATTTTGATTTACCTTGGAGTTTTGACTGTTTAAGAGGGGAAGGGTTTTGTTTAAAATGAAATCCCTATAGTTATTCTCATGAGTTCTAAGTGTTAATCAAAAGCTGCTATGTCTAGTGACATAACCACTTCATTCTAACTAATTTTTTGAAGTGAAGGGATGCTATCTATTGAAATGCTGACATGTTAAAAAAAATACAGATTCAGAAAAGTTCATGTCAAAGTACTGATGTTATTCAAGTATGTCTTAGATGTATTTACAAGATCACAATGAAAGTAGGGGAGGGACAAAGAGATTTCCTAGCTACCATTGCTGTGTACCTGTGAATAAAATTTTAAAGGTCTTACTAGCGAGGATTATAATAAATACAGAAGGACTTGGGGAAAAAGGCAGTCCACAGCAAAGGCAAGTTTTCTGGTGGGTGACTATGGCTTCACAAGCTGACAGGAAAAAAAGAATAAAAAATCTAACGTGAAAATAATAATTATTCTACTTTTACTTTTAGAAGAAAACCTATTTAAATATCCCTTTCCTTAGGCTGCTCCTTAATACAAGCAAGCATCTATGGAAAAGCAAAGCAAAACTAAGGAGGCTGCCCAAAATTTGTAGCTTCTGAGGTAACATCCCAGTACACTTCATACAATAAAGTGACATCATTGTTGTATCTGTTAGGGTTGTCCTTCTCATTGCATCCCTCATGTTTACTAATCTGCTGCATACTTTAAATGGAAATGTAGTTTACAGAACAATCTGTTCATTGTCTTCATTGGTTCATTTCCCACAGTAGAACTTTTGGGATGAAATCCTGCCACTGTTAGTATTTAAGCCTTTATTACTGACATTTTAAAAGTCTCATATTATGAAAGCATAATGAGAAGCTGATCTACTTGTACCATTAGCAATACAATCCTAGATCAGTGCTTTATTCTAATAGAAAGCTTTGTGTTGACTTCACTATTGAGGTTTCCTTGTATTTCAGTGAAATAGAATATTCCACAGATAATAATATAAAATATCCCATATTAAGATGGTGAAAATGAAACATGCTTCTGTTACTTCAAGGACCTAAGAACCCTTTAATTATTCTGTAAATACAATGGGTACATGATTTAAATGGAATATGACTGTATAACACAGTGCGCTAAGACTTTATATTCACTTTTGTCTTTAAAGTCTTGGGGTAACATTGACTAAGTACCGTAGGTATGCTGATAAATTTGCTTTAAATGAAGGAATAGCTTTTCTGGGAAGGACTAAGAGGGAAAATTGACATGATAATGTGAGCTATGTATAAGGGTCAAAAATGAAGGCTCTAGAAAAGTAAGATGAAGAAGTTGACTTTAGAAGAGGAAAGAAAAAAAAATCCAGACAAGAGGATTATACTTTTCAGCTAGCATAGAGTTGGTGATATTAAACATTAAAAAAATGAGTGGATAATTAAGTGTGAGAGAAGTAGTTTGAGCAAACAAGAGAAAAAAGTACTATTTAGAATTTCAACACTTCTGTTCATAATAAGCCCTGTTAAACATCTGAGTGCATTAACTTCAATTCCCCTGCTTCGTTTACACTTCTAGCTCTTAACATTTGTTTGTTTCACTTATATTTATACGTCACACCAAATGTCATGGGTCTCATCAGGAAAATCTTTAATCACAGCTTTGTTGCAGCTTCACATTGACAACTTCAACCACTCAAAAAATAGGGAATCTGACACAAAAAATCATAACATTGTCTTTAAATAGTCAAGAAATGACATAAATAAATTTGAGGTCTCTGTGTAGGCTGCCATCTCATTTCTGAGCTGTTATATTACACTCGCTTTACACATCAGAGTTTTTTCCCTAATCATGAGATCTCTGAGTGTATTTGAAAAATAAACAAACAGATAAAAGATGAGATTCTTGGATTACTGTGTCAGCATCTGGGGTTTGAAGAAAAACAGTTAAATTTATTGACACACCATAATTCGGAGTGTGGATAATACAGATTACTGAAAGAATTATCTTTACTTCTGGGTAGTTCTTTAAGTTATTGAAGGTTTTAAAGATCAGGAAACTGTGAAGACTCAGGTTAACAGCTGGCCAAGCATACTTGTTTGAAAGGACCAAGGTCAACAAGTTCCGCTAAACATATCTCATTCTGAAGTTGTTGTGCATCTGTGTATAATTAAATTCTAGTTATTACTGAATATTAATATAATATTCCTGAAAACTCTATACTGAGATTGATTATTTTAGAAAGAAATGCTAAAATAATATCTATTATGTTGCGCTTTTTAATTAGTTCTTCCAGAATACAATAAAAAATGGAACAAGCCGTGCTAAGTGATTCAGTGATTTCCCCAATGTCCTAGTGTGTGTTTTGTTTACAGCTAGGCATTGCAGCAATCAAAGCTTTTCTTCTTTTTTTGTGTGTGTCTTTTTTTTTTTTTTTTCTGTACAAAAACATTAGAAATACTGAGCTTTTAGAGACGATCAGAAGACATCCCGTGGTCCAGGTTATAACATTTCTTCGTCCATTTAGATTTTATAGAATTTAATAAAAATGGTTTCAGATTGTAAAATGTAAGTTCTGAATCCTCTTGTGATGAAAACCATAGATGTGCAATGCGTAACATTGATCCACATTAAGCATTTAATTATTTACTTAAATAGCTACACGCCTGGATTCAGGCAACTAGTGATACAACATATGATAGCTAAGAAGTATTTCACAGAAGTGTCTCTGCAGCTTTGAGGTGGTGCAGACTGCAGCAGCCTAGTAGAATTCTACATTCCATGAACAACACTCACTGGACAGTGGTTTCCCGATTGGAGCTGAAATTTTGGGGTTTGCTCTGTAAATCCCTAACTGGATTGGCATTTACCATTTCAGAACTTGCTACTTTGAGCTGGAGAAAATTCCAGAGACGGACTAAGCAATCACAGCCACGTTTGCTTCTACTTTCTATAAAAACACATTCTTATGCAAAGGACTGCTCATTTGACATGTTTCTTACCATGGTCTGTAATTTTTTTCCAACCAAAACAAGAAAAAGCTTTTGTGCTTCAGTGAAAGTGCAGGCAACTGAGTGTAGGGATTTATGTTTGCCAGGGAAACACAAATAACAATTATAAACCATGCTCAAATTCTCAGTGGAAAGAGGAAAAAAAAGAGGTGTTCTCATCTATTTTTAATTCCCTCATCTCTTTTATGTTTTAATATGTCCAATGTACCAAAAGTTCCTGGTAGCACTGTGGCAGCACGCCTTGAAATATATCCGAAACCAGAACCTAAATAAATATAAATAAGTTAGCATTTTAAATGCATTTTTGAATTTAAATTTTAGTTTACATAATTAGTAGCTTATGTATGATGGTAAGTCAATCACTAATTCTGAACAATATCACATTTACCTGTAGTAAAATGTTAATTTTAATATTAACTGCAGTGAGATAGTCTTCTATAAAATACTTCTATTTTCAGCCATTTTTTGAAGTATAATATGTTTATTCAATTTAGCAGCACAGAAGGCAACTACTGTAAACACCACAATCCTTTTAAGAAAAGTAAAAATAATTCACAGAGTTTCTATTTCAAGAAAGCAAGCTTCAAGTGTCCAAATGGAACTACAGACTGACACTTGGCTACTATAGGTCATGCTGTGTTAGAGATTTACTGTAAAAAAAAAAGAAATTAAAAAAAGTGGTTTAAATATTAGTTACTGGTCTCCTCAAACATTCTGCCTGCCAGGAAATTTGTCTGGGGAAGCTGAATACTTCCCAGTTAAGCTATATGGGCACAATTCCTATCTTTTGAAATCAACCATCTATAGGAGTGTCTTTGCAGAAAAAATCTTTACAGTGATTAAAATGTAATTGCTCACTGGGAACTTCTTGCATAATTCAGTATCTGTCTCTATAATGGGAACAAACTGTACGGTTTGAGCATACTTTCAGATGCAGATTGAGCTCTTTTCTATATCCAAGATGAAAAGCAGCCTTGGACTTGCCTGATAACTGCATTTGATTTTAGAATGAAAGTAGGCAGACAAATGGGGAAAGTAAAATTTCAAGATCAAAGCTCCATCACAGAATCTTTTACAAGCCTGAGAAACAGAATACAATGGTAAGGGTGCTTTTATTCAAAGGTGTATCAAAAGTAGATGCTTGATTTTAGAGACTATTTCTCTTTATTCTTGGGCTAGCACAGAGTGGATGCAACCTAGAAGTCAAAAAAACTAGATCAGAGGAGAAAAATAGCTGTGCTCAGAAAAAACTTCTGCTTGCCCCTGCCTGAGGTCATTGAAGTAAACTTCAAAGGAAAGTATTTATAACCCTTGTACTTTAATATATTAGTGTTTTCTTTGTATTCTATCTGCCAAAGGTCATTAGAAAGCAAGGCCCAGAAATGCTCAAAGCAGTTCCACTTAAAATAAAAAAAACAACCAAACATTTTATTAAGCTCAGCCTCAGTCTAACATCTTTAATTTCTGTTCCAAAGCTTTAGAAAAGTAAAAAAGCAAAAAGGAAAGGGAAAGGTAAGGGAGCTCCAAAAAGCCCTTTTGACCTAGCTGATCCATATCATTATTAAATCAGTGTTTAGATAACCTTAATCACTCACTCTTACTGCTGTTATTCCCTTGTTAGACAGTTTTAGTGAACACAAAATAATTTCTTTTGTTCAAATAAAAATGAAATTGAGAAATAAAATTTCAGAGAAAGAAATGCTTAAGAACCTAAGCATATACATGCCATACATTTATGAGGATCACAGCCTATTGGACCCAGTGCTCTTGAAAAATTCACGGCTTCTCAGAAATGCTGTCAGAATCACTAACATATAGACTCAAATCCACAACTTCACATCCACAAAGACAACTTTGCCACTTAAGATCTATCAACGATCAGTCACTGTATGTTCCCAAAAGACTAGTTCATCTGATGCAGTGGCTAGGAGTTACTGCTTACATAGCTCACCCTCCACCATATTTCAATATTCTGAGAAAGCAAAGATGAGATAATTGGGTGTGTTTGCAGTTGCCAATTCATTTGGTGAGAGGATGTGCCACAAATTGTGAAGCATCTGGAGTTTCCTACAGACTGATGGTTTCATGCCCAGGTATGTTGCATTGTCTTAGTCCAGCTTGTAAAACGCATATATGTGAGAGCAGGTCATAACCTGCTAGGCTTTGGGCAACTGGCTGTAGCTCATTCTTAGAACTGACGACGCCTCTTGTAAAGCGATGCAGAACCCCTCCCAATCTAATTAATTTAGGCCATGGAGCATCAAGCTCTAGCTGCAAGCACTTTGAAGTGTTTTCTGCACTTGACATAACCTCTGTCCTGTATGCCGTCAGTATCAGCTGCTCAATTTTTTCATCTGGGAGCTGGTAACTGATAAGGACGGGTTTATTTTAGTGGTGCTGGTTACGCTGGGTGAAGACCAGACAGAGGGGTATCTTCGGTGCGTGAGAGATGCTTGAACTGGAGTCCAGAGTACTTCTCAATACAGATTATGTTAGATGTTATACAGAGCCAGACCCACTCAGTGCCCAGCGGTGATATCTCTGCTGCCACGCCGTGTGTGTTCATGCTTGTGAATATAAATGTATGCAGGTACAGAGAGTCTTTAAGATGACGAAAGATATATGCAACCCCTGCTGCCTCCTCCACAGAAAATATTTGAATTTCAGCTTCCGAAGTGTAGTCACTGAGCATATGAAATAGTCCAGGAAGAAAGAAAGCATGGAAATCAGTTCCCTTAACCTCCTTGATCTTAGATGGAGAAGTTTAACAATTGAATATATAGCCTCAGCATAGGAAACATGATTCAAGCCAGCCTGAGGGAAAGGAAAAAATAAGAGAAATGTGGAACAATACTGATCAACTTCTTCCCTCAGGATTTATTTGTTCTGCTACGTGTTTTCCATGCAATTGACGGCTGGTTGTTCAGGCCACCTACTGGCAATTTTTTACCGCTCTGAAAAAAAATTCTGATGTAATTATTTCATGACTTTGTAAATGTTAGTTGTGTTAAGGAACTGCTGGGTTTAGGAGCATTTCAGGGAAATAATCATAGTTAATTTTGGCTTAATAAAATGAACAATTTATTTAATTAAACAGTAAATGTGGTTTAGACAATACAAAGTACATGGCAAACAATATAAGAAATCAGAGGGTTTTCTTCCTAAAGCAAAACTTTTGTTACTTTTTTGACTACCTCTCAGTCTGAAGTGTACTGTTTACACAAATGTATCCTTTCCTTTTAGTTTTACTCCTCTCGATGTAACAATAATGATTTGAGCCACAGCTGTTTCACTGGAAAAGCCTCCTCCATTTCAATGCATAGGAGTAAATTTATTTAAAACAGCTTCAGTGGTAGATTAAACTAATCTATTTCACTTCGCACAGAAATGGACTGGAAATTAACATGATCAGTTATGACACCTCAGCTGTGAGGCTGGTAACAAGTAACTGTGAGGGATAACTTCATAAAATATTTCAGCTGGAGACATAAAAGCATTTTTGCTTGTGTTCTGACATATTGAGGAGTCCTGTAAACTCCTAGTACGTGGGCTAGTTACAGGGAATACGAATTTATTTATGTCTGCATATAATTAATAAGGAAATAGCCACAGACCTATTGTGAAAGTAGGTTGCCCCTTGCAAATGACTGTGGATATCTGGATACTTAAGGAGAGCATCTGCAATAAAATGCATCTGGCCACAACTGAAGAACAAGTCAAGAAAGTAGACTGTAAGAGGCAGAGAACAAGATTTACTTGTAAAAAATGCAAACGCATTTCCAACAAGGCAAAAACTATTAGCACAAGGAGTGCAATAGCATGAAGCAAGAAAAGCAAAAATCACTGAGTGATCTTCCATCAGCCATTGAATTTGCCATTTGGCTGCTCTTTACCAACTTTATGGTAAAATGAAGACGTGAAGGACATGTCTCAGTTATTGTCAGATAATTGATGTCTAACTACAAGCATCTAGCGATTTGAGATGCTGTAAGATATCCTCACTGGCTTTTCAGCTGCTGCTTTCAAAGGGTGCAGAACTCCCGTGGCTTATGCGTCATTTTTACCAGCCTTGTGTAACACATCTGAAGTGGTACATGGCAGATCTGTTTAGGTAACTGAATTTAGGGATCTGAGCTGAAATCCATCCACATGCCTCTGATCCTGACAAGGGTTTGACTTTGGTAAATGTTTTATCTCGGTGATGACTCAGCTTTCAGTAAAATGACCTGAACCAGATTTTGGATTGTCTTTTCTGTATAGAGAGTCCAAGAGTCTACAGTCTATTGTTCTGAGCAAATATTGCAAAACATGCAAAACTAAAGTGAATCTATGAATTTCCAGCTGTGTGAAAAAACACCTGTTTGCTTAATACACCCACAGAACAAGAGTCTCAAAAAGCTTGGTTTATGCAGTTGAAAGAAATGCTGAAAAATTAAACTTCAAAACAAACACAGTCTGACATAATCACAGCTTTCTTACAGATAAAAGCAGACACAGTGACATGCACATGGTCCCTGTTAACATGTTATTAAATTGTTTATCTTAAGGCAATAATTCTACTTCTATCATAAAAAAATAGAGCTTACTGGTGGTGACTAAAGGTTATATTAGAATCAGAAAAAAATTAGTTGGCAGGAAATGCAAGTAATCATGTAGTTCATCTCCTGTCCCCACAGAAGGCTCAGACATGCTTAAATTGTTCCTGACAGACTTGCCTAGCTTGCTTCCTAATGGTGGAGGCTACACAACCTTCCCAGCCACCTATTCCTGTACTTCACTGGTCTTACAATTCAAAAATGTGTTTGGTTGTTTTTCCTAATATGTCTTTCCTGTTTTTTGTTTGATCAGTTATATGGAAAAAGAAAATTCCCTTACTCTTAGCTTGTTCCCTCCTTGTTGAGATGAGGATTTTTTCCCTATAGTTTAGTGCTTACTAAGCAAACAGGAGTTTATCAGGCAAAGGTTACCATTCCCTTAGAAGTACACTGACTGTGTCTGTACAAATGCAGTCTTCTTTTCACTGCAAACACTGAACATTGTCCACCACTTAAGGCTATGAGACAACTAGTACAGGTACAGAGAAATTCAATAGTAATACTTTCCTAGGGCACATGACTACCTGTGCCTATTAATGATGTTCAGGAATTATTTTGTCAGGAAGTAAATCATAACTTCATACAATCTTATGATATGATTTTCCTGCATTCAGTAACTGTACCAGTATATACCTACACTAAATGACCTTTGCTTAAGATACCAGCCTTCAAATATGATGATTAAATTTTGGAAGAAATACCTGTACTTGCAGGATTGCTGCATTGTTTTAGAAAACAGTAGTCTTGAAACTGGATAATTCAATAAGTATATATTTTAAATCAGTTGAGACATATTGGAATGAAGCCTTGAACGCCACATAATTATTAACTGTTATTGTCCAGCACTTTGTCTTGAAAATTGAAGGTTCAGCTGTCTTGAAAAGTTGCTATAACAGCAGGATATTGCATTGACAAAACAGCATATCCCAAAACATAAAGTATTATTTGGAGCCAGTATCTGTGGTGGGATTTAGCTCCACAGTGGATGCTGTGTGAACTATTGAATCAATACGAGCATCTCAAAGTTTCTTTATCTTCCCCAGATCTGGGGGACTGTGGTGAGCTGACCAGCTCACCAGGTACTAGTGCTTATATTAATTAGACAACCTTTAACTACAAGGGCATTTAGTTACCTCACTCACAGTTAGGAACCTACATTTAGGTGCCCACAAATTGGAGCTGCATCATATCTCTAGAGTGTGGATAAGTACACCTGAGCTAGGTGCTTGATTCTTCAAGAAGTTCATAGAAATAACTATTCAAAGAAAACTATGACAAGTTAAAAAAAACACCGCCCAGTAAGGTAAGCCAAAAATTACTTTGACGAATACCTTGTTAAAAGTGTGAAGCTTAGAATTTGACTTTTCCATATACAGTAATTAATCCTCTAAAGAACATCAAACCCAGGAAATCCAATAGATGATTAAGATGTAAATGTAATGCTCAGATAGAAAAAGGCAGTAGCTGAGAAGCTAAGTGAATTCATTACACTGAAGTTCACCATGACAGAAAGAAGGAAAACACCCAGACTTCCAGCTTTCTTACGAGTAAACACAGAGGATGTTGGCCAAACTGGAAAATTGGGAGAAATATTTTAGGAAAAATTGACAAAGTGAATTCTAACTAATAGCTAGGGCCTCAGAATGTTCATCCACTTACAGATTGCAGTGTGTAACCCAAGCCTTCAGGTGACCGTTGGGATTAGAAGAATGGAAGGTGATAAGTGTAACCCCACTTCTTTCAACCAGAGATGATTCACACTTACAAATCAGTACAGCTGAACACTCTTCTATCCTACTAATGAAAATCACAATAAAAACTATGTTTGAACAGGAATAAATCAACAAGAAGGAGGAGATCTTGCATAACAAATCATACAAACAAAGATTGACATCATATACTTAAAATTTTCAAAAGTAAATTTTGTGGAATCCTAGAAAGGCTATTAAAAAAAAAAACCCAAATGAAAACAAACACAAAAATCTTATTTTGTCAGTCACAGCAGATAAAAAATTAGGAAACAAACCATAAAATAAGCAGTCTTTTTTCCTAGTAGAAGGCATTCATATTAGGTGCCTCTTTCTCCTAGTATGTGTTGTTCAGCATACTAATTAATTATCTGAAAGAGAAGATAAGTAGAAGGTAGAGAATAAAATTTGCTGATAAATTATTCAGGATAATAGAAGTAAAAAATTACTGTGAAAATGTGCAGAAGGATGTCAAAATATTGACTGACTAAGCAATAAAGTGGCAAATTAAATTCAATGTTGATTAGAGCAAATTGGTACACATAGGAAAACAAGCCAAACTATATACAATGACTGATTCTAAACACTTATTGCCACAGAGGGATGAGAGGTATGATTTACTAAAGATAGTTCAATGAACACTTTGATTCAATGTTTATTGTTTAAAAAAAAAGCAAATTATAAGCACTATCAGGCGATAAATGGGAAAGAAATCTGAAAACATTCTTATATCACACTGTGTTTATATCTTGAATGTATGGACTTCTGATTCCCCTTCATGAAAAGAGTACAGTAGAACTAGCAGAGATACAGAGAAAGTAAACAAGTTTTATTGAAGATTTCTGTACAATGATTTCTGTATTAGGGGAAATTAAATACACTAGAACTCACAGACAGAGATAGCTGGAAAAAAATTTAAATAGAATCACCTATATGAGTTATTAAATTGGAAATGCTTATTCAGTTGCTTACAGTGCAAGAAGTCAGGTCAACATGATATTTTTGGAATAGTGGACTTTTAAGTATACATAATTAATCCATTGCACCCATCATTCAAAGATGTTAAGAAATTTTTAAACTCACGAAAGAAAAGCACATTGACAGCTATGAAATATTAAGATACAACATTGGACTCGGCTGCAGATCACCAGAAGCGAGGACTGTTTCATGCAGGCAAGTATCACTGTATGTTCTCCTCCTTTACATCTACTTAAATTTTGTGTAGGAGATTCCCTTAAGAGATGAGTTACTGGATTAGGTAGGCAGGGCTATGAACTTGGTGGAACTGCTGTAGAAGCTTTTATATTCTCGTATCAGCATTCAGAAAATAATTCAATGATGACAACAGTAGAGTTAGACCAAAGACGCATCCACCACAACACCCTGTCTTTGAGCAATAAGTTTCAGGGGAGGGAAAGGGTGCTGGTGATGGAGTGGTCACTCTTGGTTCATGTGTTTTGTCACATCTCTGGACAGATCCAGCACCCTTGTGGCCTTAAGAGAGTGAAAGACAGCTCTGTTTGGTGTCAACCTCAACCTCCCTGTTTTATGCTTTTTGTTGCTTGATCCTCATCCCTTTTTCATTTCAGGGCACAATTGATTTTAAGCCGCCTTCATACACCAGTACTCTGTTCTGAAAGTGTGTCTAGCACATCTGAGGGCAGCTATAGAGCATTAGAATGTCCACCAACATCCATGCTGGTGCTGAGGCTCAGAGTGCTGTGTAGCCTCACATCACTGGCTGTGTGCTATGGGAGCAGAGCCACCATTACAGGGCTTCACTAGCCCTCTTTATGAACACAGATAAAAATATCAAGGTGCTTTGGCTACCACAGTTTTCTCCTTTTAGGAAAGATACTAGAACTCATGTTAGAGACTGGATGTAATGAGGTCTTCTTCCTTCTTTTGAAGGATGACAGCGTTTGCAGAAAGCGATCAATACCAGCCTGCCCAGTGGAAGCCTCCCAAATTACGGTAGCAATGAATTTGGAGGAAACACAACAGATAGCAGACTGCAAACATAGTGAGAAGCTGCTTGTATTTGCAGTACTGGTTCTTTTAATGAAAAGCCCATTTCAGAAAGAGTGAATGCTCTCACATCATTAACCAGGAGGTGGTACATACAGCAACACTATAGCCTAGGAACGGGAAGAAAAGAGCAGTCTTTCTTGCTTTGTGAGAACAACTGATGGCCCTTGCTTTCTGCCTGAATTTAAACTGGAAAAATATCTGAATTCAGAATTGCTTTAACTGTACTTGCTACAGGCAGAAGCCAAAGCAGGAAGCCTTACTTTTGCTTCTGTTTTAAATCTGCCAGTTAATTCCTCTGTTTCACTGACTCAGTTTCACTATGTTTTTTATACAAACACTGTTTTACTTCAACATGAATGATGTTTCATTTTCCTACTTTTCCATTTTAGGATTTTTTTTCTATATATGTTTGATTGTTGAAATAAATACATAGATATAGAAAGTGAAACATAAACAAATAAAACTCCAGACAGTGAATCCATGCTCGTATTATGTAAACGCTCTACTTTGGAGTAATTCTGCAACAAAGCTGTGGTAGAAAGTTGACCTTGCTGAATTTGGAGACTAAATTCTATTACTGAATCTGGAGACTAAATTCTATTACTTGTCTGTTTCACAGATGCCAATTTCTAGGAAAGTAATGAAAAAATCCCTCTGTTTGGACTACATCTACTTTGGTAGCTGAAAACATCTGCCACAGCTTAGGATCTATGCCCTTTTGGGTCAAACAGTTCCTTAAGGACAAGATCCTCTGGCCTGACAGTAATTTTGCACTGAGGCTTGGTGCAAAGGTTTTGCATGATGTTTTGGTTTACACTGGTCTGTTTATAGTCTTACTGGTAAAAAGTAGGGAAAGACACCCCAGACTGAAAGTATAAAACTGTCTATGTAAAACCCAATCTGTTGCCATTATGCGAGCCAGCTATCATCCAAATATAAGCTATACATACAACATACTCATTAACATGGTAGAAACCTGGTGTAGCGCCCAGGTAATAATGAATTCAATGTGTTTGCCAGGGTGTAGCAACAAGTTGGTATAGCCAGGACAAATTGAATGTGCACGCTGCTAGGTCTGCCTGGTGTAACACTGAGCCTAACAACTTCAGTCTGGTCTGTGTTAGCTCAGCTGCTGTTGTACTGCACTCTGTTGTGCACTGTAAGCGTGGCTGATGTTTCTTCCCAACAAACAAGAATTACTTGTTCTTGAAATCCAAAGTAATGTACTTTCACATCCTTGGTTTTTTTGCACCATCTTGCGTTTATGTTCCTAGTTTATGTACTACCATAAAACCTGTTTGTGTTATGAACCATTTTTATGCACCAGATTCCTTGTTTATACATCATTGATGATGCCCATGTTATAGAAAAAGGTTTTACTTTTATTTTTAGTTTTTTAAATGTTACAATATAAAACCGAGTCAGTTATTCTATACTTAGTATACTCTTAGTTGAGCTATGCGTGCAATACGTCTGAAACTGAATCTCCTGTATTGATATGGCAGTAGCAACCCGCACTCTATAGAGTATAACACAAGAATACTGTGTCAAAAAAAACCATGCAGAGAGAAGTCCATATCATATCACAGGAAAAAAAGGGGGTGTTTTACTTAAATATGAAGAAAATCAATATAGTTTCAACATTACAAACCAGGAAAAGGATTACAAACCAGGAAAGCAATACTTGAAATAGTTAATCTTTTATCCCTGTTCTTCTGTAATGTTACATCTGTTAGGGCAAAACTGCAGATTCATGACAAAAAATTGAGCCCAGGGAGGTGTATAAACTCTTATACTTTACGCCTCCTATTTCACAAGTACTTTCATTCTGAAACGAGAGAATTGGTACACCTAAAGGTAGGATGAAGAACATGATCACAATCAACCCCTCTTCTAAGGATAGCAATACTATGTCCAGATATCAAAAGGCTGATATTTGGCATTTGCTTAATGCTCCAGATTCCATAGTCATGACAATCTTATCTTTCATTAGAATAAATCCCTAACTTTCATGTGACACAATGCTTCTAACATCAGGATTTTTTAAAGAGGGTTGTTTACATTCTCAGAGTTTTTGAGAACCTAATCCGTGGTTATTGTATGTTGTCAGGTTAACAGTTCCTGTATGTTTCTATTTTCTCTGTTTAGCTTTTTAGTTTGTCATTAGTCATTACAAACTAAAGCTACAGCTGTGTTTTTATTTGGATACAAGGCCCTGTGCTGTCTTTGGAATCCAAACTTTGTCTCAAGAGAAGTTTTACAGCTGAGATGCTTGCAAAGCCCTCAAATAACAATTCCTAGGTCAAACAGAATGGTACATTCATAACAAAACTTACAATAACTGAAAAAGAAAGGGATAATCTCATGCACAACTAGTCAATGAACTACAGTTCCCACAAAATAGCAGATATTCCAGTAGTACCTGAAGGTCCTGAATAATCAGATAATTATTAATTCAAACCTAGCAAGTAAAAAATTAGGACTTTCTTCACGTAAAAAAAAAAAAAAGATTGGACATTCTCTGTCAAAAAGGCACTAAAACTCAGATGATGAACTTGCTGCTGTTTTAACATGACTTTGAATAAAAAATGGAGAAGATGGCATATATGACTTCTCAAATTCTCTAGCAAAGCTTTTCAAAAGATTTGAAAATAAAAGATATCCTTTCTCAGAATACTGACAGTTGGAAAGCAGAATTTTTAGAAAATAAGGCATCAAAAGAACAGCAGACTTTTTTAGAAAGATGTAAATGTATACAGCTGTTACTTCTTTAAACATTTTCAGCATGCAGAGGTGCACTATACTGGACCAATAAAAGCAGGTGAAATATGAATAAACACACCAATCAACTTTATGTCTAATCCTTTCTCGCAGAGGACTGTACATTCTTTTAAAGAGCAACTAGTGAATTCTATATACTAAACTTTTGTAGTATTTTCCATGCCAGCTACTTACAATGATCACTAAATTATTGACAAACAGTATGGTGCTTTGCTCTGTGACTCTCTTACTCCAGCTGACTCTGAATTTTTAAACCATGCTTATCAGAGTTTTATGGAGAGTAACCCTGGAGGTTAACTTCGTGTAATGCTTCTCATAAGCCCTGAAAAGACAGAATTTTGGCTTGTCTTTTGGCGCAGAATTAAGTAAGCTGGTGTTAGAAAACAGGATTTAAACAGAGCTATGCCCAAATGTGACTCATCATTGACCTTGCCCATGTACGAGCAACATAAGGTGAGTAAACATGATTATATACTCCCACTCTGGTTGGTTGTGTAGCAGATAGTTCAAATAACAGCATCTTAGCTCAATATATTATTGCTTGTTTGTGCAAAAAAGGGAAGGTTCTATAAAAGGGGATAAAGGGAAAAGAAAATCGGCTCATGATGCAATATTTTTCCTTAATCCATCGGAGAGTCACAAAAGGGTGTCAGGCTTCTCCGCAGGATGAATTCTCCTTCCCAGGGCTCAAGGCATTCCAGCAGAGAGCATGGCACAGAGACCTGGAAGAACTTGCTCTTGTAAACTGTATTTCCTCAATCACAGTGAGATGCCTGACTGTTTTATGTCCGCTAAACTGCTACACAATCTCCTTCCTTTATTTCTCAATGTGATGAAACATTTTCATAATGCACCACATAGTGTTAGTGCAGTCTCTACCACTGTGTTCTGTATTTTACATCCCAGAATGGACTCTGCCAAATGTAAACAAAGAAAACAAGCAAACAAAACATCCTTTTATCCTCTGCCCTTTTTCTTTCAATAGAACGTAAATGCCACATTTTATTCAAGCAAAACTGAAAACAACATTGTCACTAAATATGCTGTCTGTTGTAAAGCTCAGGGTGTTTTGAGCTAAGCGCAAATATAATTAAAACCAATAATGTAGTAAAGGAAACCACAGGGAAATTTAAGATGAAAGTAAAAAGCAATGCAGAATCCTGCATATCAGATTTGTAATGGAGTTTGCTTTCTCTTCAGGGGAATAAAAAGAAAGCCATACAAAACATTTACACAATGTGCTGAAATTCATTTTTGTAAAGATATGTGCATTGCAACAGTCTTATTCAGTATAGAAACAGCTGAGTCTATCAAAAGTCTCTAAAACTGTGCTTAGCTTTGGCAGCATAAGTCAGAGTTCTCATCTTTTAACAGATACAAATATAGTCAATAGAATTTTATTATTCGTTCCATGATCAGTGCGATCTCCTCTAACACAATTACATAATTCCAGCAAAGATGGTCCTTCTTTGAAATGCCTATAAACAAAAATGAATATGTATTCAGGACTGCAGGATATTATACTTGTCATGGAGAATAAAACAGCAACCTCTGGATATAACAGAAGGATATAAGTGAGGTGAAATTTGTAGGGAAGAGTAGTAGGAATCTAACAAAGCTAAAAAAAGCTCAGAAAGACATTAGACTTGCAAGACCTGGCTCAGGTAGAAATTCCTTAATGGCAGATTGCAGAGCAAAGCTCCAAGCTCATTATGATAAACGAGCAAAAGAAGGTACCGTACCAACATGAAGACACTACAGGCTCAGTTGCATTGCCTAACCAAAGATGCCTAGTGCTGTTTGGGCTACGCTGGGCTGCAATTCCAGGACACAAGTCTCTTACACCATATCTGCCAACCCTTTGTGAGGTCCTAGATGCCTTAAGGAATGTCACACAGCACTAGATTCCTGTATGTGGTCAACTGTGTTGACAAATTCATTGTTCTGTGTATGTTTTAATACGTGCAGTTTAATTCCTTTTCTTAGTATTTCATCATATCATAACCATGGAAAATTTGAATTTACTCTTCCTGGACTGGCTATAATTCTGCTCCATAGTACATTGATAATCAAATAATAAAGGAACAGAATCTTGAAAATAGGACAAATATCTCAGCAAACATAAGTGAAGTAGGTCAGACCAAAGTTCACGTAGCAAGGGACATTTCATCTAATAAGGGGTTGTAGGTGATATTTAGTGAAAAATACAGAAAGTGTGATACTTCTCAGGCCATTTTCCCAGCTTTAAACAATCTACAGTTTCAGGACTTCCTCCGGCATAAGTGGTATCTTTGTGTTAATAGATTTTTCTTCCACAGCTATCAGAGGTCAACCAATCATTTATTCCAAGCGAGTGACTTGATGGTTTGCAAGGAGTTTATTGACAAGAAAATAAATTCTACTGTTAAGGTTGAGAATGAACTAATTGAGCAGTTCAAGTGATCGAATCAGTTTCTAGATAGTTCCTTTGGAGGAAAAAAATGTTTTTCCATTTCTGAACATAATGTGCTTACACAATGTGACTCGGAATGCGTAATTTCAAATGTCAGGATGCAAAGGTGGCAAAATGTTCTTGGTGTTAGTTTCACTGTCCAAAGGAGGATGCATTGCATTTTCTCAAAAAGGACTCTAATGTCAGCAAGGTGAATGACAGTATCTGTTCAAGTATGGCCCATCAGAGAAAGAACTTCAAAAAAAAATTTGAAAGTGCTAGAAAATTTAGTTGAAATATATATTGGTAGTGACAGTCAGCTTCTTTTTATGTCACGTCAGAATAAAGTTGCCTGGCTATTAAGAAAAAGCATACCAAAAGGGGATCTAAATCCAGGATCAGTTCTGCCCCACAGATTACCTCAACAACTTTAGCCTCATATGGAAATAAAATGGTATTTGCTCTGTGTTTATGCATAGTTTATAGAATCACCTAACAAAATCATAGCATAATACATTTTTTTTAATGTACTATGGGGATTGTTAATAACTAAACATATTTTTTACATCAAGAATTTAAATCCTGAAGATCACATGGTATAAAAACACTGAGTCATCACACTTAAACATTAATATTTAACTGCCACATAAGTCAGGGAAAAATTTTGCTTAGTTCATTTTAGATGAATCCGTTTGTTTATGCAAAAAGTCTCACTTTTCCATGTCTTTCCCCCTGGAGAAGCCTAGGGTGTAACTCTTACCAATCTGGCTCACCTACCTTCATTAAAGCTGAAAGAAAGAATAAGTGAAAGAAAGTATACTGTGCTTTCCCACGATCATGCACTATAGCATATTGTTTCATCCGTATGGCTTATAGCCATATCTCAGGAACGTATACATTGGTTTGACCTCTGGATGACCCAAGATTAAACTGTTATAGGAAAAGATAGTTAACAAGGGACAGCTTAAAACTAACCATTCTCTGGGATAGAGAGCCTGGCAACACATGCAGAGGAAAGCATCTGGCTGAGTAAACCTCTCATGGAGCACACTGGTGGAACCTTTCTCTCCCCTTACAACAAACCACATAAACTTTCATCGTTCCTGCAGACATTGTGCTCATAAGCAAATGAGCTCTTGAAGCGTTTTAGGGTTTTTACTTACAGAAACTTTGTAGGATATTTACCCAGAGTATATACACTCTGCTTTAAACACAATGCGACTGCATTCCTGGCACACCCAGTGTACCAGCAAGAGGTTTGCTACCAGATCTTGCTCCCACTGACAAATGAGTAAGAAGACATGACAACTCCTTGAAAGTCTCACTGAGGAACAACAATTACATTTCAGGATCTCTATGCTTGAAATCTACGTCATAGAAATAAAACCATGACGACAATGTTTTTACTGTTGAGTTTTAGTGTATAACAAATCATGTACCAGTTCTTCCTTGGTGGACAATAGAGTGGTGTCTGAGTGTCTAGATGTACCTCAGAGCTATAGCCTGAGACCAGTAAGAGTTTGCTTGTGGTTCATTTTCTTCTTTTTCCCTGTTAAAATTTAATTTCTTCAAGTTTTCAGTTATTTCTTTACCTATTTATTTATTTTTAATATTTTCACCTCTCTTTTTTTGTTTTGTCTTTTTTCCTCCTAGATTCCTACTTTGCTTTTCTCAGATTCTTCTTTTTCTTTTTGTCACTGAAAAAGGAACAGGAATCGATGCTGGTGAAAAAAAATACAGAAAGTATTCTCTGGTTTAAAAAATTAATCCTTTAATGGTTTTTTTTCGGTAATATTTATTCCTGGTTTATACTGCATCTTATTTTTGCAGCAGGCTATACTAGCCCTCTCATGTTTTCCACCTCATACAATGTGGAATTTGTACTATGCTGGAATGTTTTTAGAAATAGATAAAGTTCTGAAGCCCATATTTTTCAAAAAAGCCAACATACCTTGTCTGAAATACAGCGGGTGTTGAATCTATAAGTGAAATGTTGGCATTGCGCAAGAGAATGGCAAAGCTGTCTGATTTCAGCAGAGTGTGAATTTCATCACTACTTTAATGAAACAGCTAAAGAGCATTGCATTAAACACATCTTTTTCTCTTCACAGATGCAGGTTTCAGACTTGCTTTTACTTATCAGTATTTAACCTGTCCTTGTTTGATCACCTCAGAATATATTTCACTGAATGCAGCACTAAAAGGAAGTCTAAAATATTGGGTGGATTATAAAAACAAATGCCAGAGAGAAAAGTAATATTTAAATTAAAAAAAAATGTATTTTTTAACAAAGTGCTATTTACACCTCTTTTTCTAACATTTCTGGCTGTTAGAGCAGACGTTGGTTTACTAAGATAACTTCCTCAGTGGTAGTGAAAAAGAATGAGTGACTATGAGTTTAAGGAACACTGCTCTATGCCACTTGATTTTCATATCACAACAGCAAAGGGACTCTAGGAACTCATACGTACAATTGTCCTCTTGTTCCTTGTTTTTAACAAACTTGCATAGGCAGCATTGTCAGCTCATGCTGCTGTCGTAATTCTCTTAATAGCTAGTGTTTTACATAAATATCTAGCTCTTGAAAGAGATGACTGTGTAAATATTTCAGATTTCATTACAGTGAAAAAGACTTGTCTAGTGTCTAATCTTTACAGTTTTAAAGACCGAAATAGTCCCCACCTCACAAGGAGGAAACAAAGACTTTTGCTAGCTCTCAGGTCTCACAATTTTTGGACATTTAGGATCAGAATTGCTGAATGTTTGGGCAGAATTCCCTTATATCAAAAGGTTTATTTCAGTAGGACTCTGGCTTAATTCTTTTTTCTTGGATACCTTCTTTCTCTGCCCACAATTCTTTTTTTTCTCCATACACAATATTCCTTCAGCAACACTTCAAAAACTTGACTGGGTGCCAGTATCCACTTCCACAGAATTATTCATCTTACATTCACACTAGTGTTAATAAGATATGGAACACGTCATGTGAGATGACAGTTCAGAGAGAATGGGAACACCCAAACAACTTCTCTTCCTTCTCTGTCATTTTTTCACCTTATTGGTACGCCAGTTCCATTGGTCCAAGGAGATATTTTTTCTAATTCACAGGATGTCTTGTAATTAAAAAGTGATTAAAGATTCTGTAACCAATAAGTTAATAAGCTGTCTTCTGCTCTTTTGAATTCAAGGCAGTAGACTTTATTCCCTATAGAAACTTGTTTGGAACTTACATGGCAAATTTTAAAAGAGAACAGGTAATTTTTTAGAGGTTAGGTCATAAATCTTATAATAATAACAATAAAGAGTCTAACAAACTAAGAAAAAAATCCTGTTGTACTCTATTCTCAGATGTGTCTGTGTATAAATTGACAGAAAGAAAAAAGCAATTTAGTAGCAGGGAATTTGCAGTACACAGTAATGCAACAGAATCATCTTACTATAGATTGTTATTGGCAATAAAAAGAGAATAAAACTCAATAAAAGAGAAAAAGTGATAAAAAAAAATCTTATGAGTTCTTTTATTTTTTTGTGTTATCTTCTCCAGTAGCATTAGAGTTTTCATTTTTAGAGAACTAAAATGACTAAGGAACACTTCATTTTCACATGGGTCAACACTATTTTGTCATTACTATTTCCTGGTTTTATATTAAATTATCTGTCCATTTTATTAGATACAAAATCTAGATTATTGCTTAGAATGCACTTCTGCTTTGTCGAATAATATATTTAAGTAAATTAAGGAGCAATTTCTCTTTTTTCTGTTCCTATCGTTATACATGCATGCATGCATACATACATACATATACATACATATATGTATAAACACAGATAATCTTTTTTTCAATGGCATTTCAAGACATTGTTCTGGGAAGACTGTTTTCTTTACCCTTGACTTATGTTAAGTATTCCACTCAGGTTAGGGGAGATGGTTGTCTGATTACCTGCCCTATTTTTCTTTGCCTGAGCAGATAGAGTATGCTTATCTATTAAAGACACTCCAGAGCTACATTAAGCTTGGATACCTGTGGAGCTTGTCTGCACAGGTTCTCACACAGGTCACTAGTTGCTGGGGCAGCCTCAAGAACTGAATAACAAGCATTATTTGATGTGGGAAACACACATCTCTGTGTCTTTTTCTTATCAGCATACTTATAAAAACTCCTTTGCATAATGAAAGAAAATCTCTCTAGACAAATTTGGTTCCTTTTTTCACTTTTCTAATTTTTGTTGTCTTTGATACAATTATTTTTGTTCTTCAATCACAGAAAGATTTAAATCTTTGTAGTGGTTGGGTTATTTATGTATGCACTCCAGTTCTTCTTGGACAGATGTCTCAGTTCAGAAAATAAAGCTCACAGACACTCATAAGTAATTGGCCATATGAAAAAAAAGGGAGTGGAAATAGGAGCTATCAGACATGATTTGGCATCAAATCATACTATGACTGTAGGTTTATAAGAGTTGTATTCAGTTGTGCAAGCATAGGTGCCTACTGACTTAGGGCATCTGAGAAGCCTGTTTAGATATTTGCTACAGACCTGAATTGTCAAGTTATGTGTACATCTATCCGTAGAATGTCACAGAATCACAGAATCACAGAATGGTAGGGGTTGGAAGGGACCTCTGTGGGTCATCTAGTCCAACCCTCCTGCCGAAGCAGGGTCACCTACAGCAGACTGCACAGGAC
>Ga0065711_1032027_pt1 | contig 28192 bp, 26 predicted proteins | sample Hoacrofraction12_FD_59098 | JGI IMG/M metagenome (GOLD analysis project Ga0065711, IMG submission 59098) | Hoatzin crop microbial communities from Cojedes, Venezuela - Epithelial fraction 12 v2 (version 2) | ecosystem: Host-associated > Birds > Digestive system > Esophagus > Crop | place...
GGGGGATGCATCTGGTATCTTGGTGTGGTGCCAGCATTCCCACTGGCTTCCCAGAGATCCCGTCTTTGTTCCCAGAAGATGCTAACTTTAAAATAGAGAGTAAGGATGGTCTCTGAGCAATCCAGCGCTCACTGATGCTCGTGGGAAAAGCCTTCGCGCAGGCAGTAGTTAAACCTTGCTTACTATTGTTTTTAGCTCTTTATACATTTTAAATTTGATCTGATTGTTTTGGAAGGTAAATAATGGAAGATAGCTCTGGAACACTTTTTCAGCAAAAAGCTTATAAGCTTAACATATTTTCCTTCAGTTTTGAACAAGGTAATCCAAATCTACATTTAATGTACAGGCAGGATGACTAATTGCTGTGTTTGTATGTTGTTTATGAAGATGCTGTTTATATATAGCAGCGTTCTGGATACAGAGACACCACTTGGTGTGTGAAGACTGATGACTTGCACTGTTTCATGGTGGATCAGGTAGAAAATGTTGCTTTTCTCTCTGCAGGTTTGGTAATTGCTGACAACTTTCTGATGTGTGTCAAAACCAGTCTGACCTTAGAACGTTATTTCCTATTTTTTTTCTACCTCATCTGATTTCTCGATGCCTTGGCCACACAGGCTTTGGATTTTTAGCCAGAGTAGCACAGTACACCTCGTGGCTGTATACTTAGCATGAAGGCTCAGCTGCTGTGACTGGGAATCAAATTTTGCAGTACTTGTTTCCTGGCCTGTAGCAGATGTGAAGTGTGGTTTAACTGCATTGTAAAACCACAGGTGACTAGAAAAAGAGGCTGCAGGAAATGACTTGCAGGCTGAATTCTGTGCTGTGGTAGGTGCCTCCTCTCAGCCGAGAGTGGCTTAACTTCTACTGTTTATTTTGTTCCATCTGGATCACACTTATATTTAGGGATGAAGAGATGATTTGTTCTTAATGAGAGCCCACACTCCCACCCACACTTCCTGGGGAGAGTAGTGTTCAAACAGTCTTCCAATGGTGCAGTTTTAAGGCTGAGTATTAAAAATACACTTGATATTTCTCCTTCCCCAGGAGGAGCCTGCCTGTGGTTCTGTCTTGCACCTCTGCGGACTCTGTCCACCCGTCTGTTCCTCACCTGGGCCACGGTGCTCTCGCTGCAGATCAAACACTCCGTCAGATACCCCAGTACTGGGGTTTTGTTTTGGTGAATAAGTACAGGAGAGTTTAGGTGTGTCATCACCTGAAAATCTCCCTTTCTTCTGCTTTAGTTGTTTGTGAATTATTGGGCCTTGGAGCTGCATCAGAGGTTAAATCAGAATCTGCTGGGGAACTCGAGGGCCTTCCTGATGAGCATGTGGTTTGCAGGCAAGGTGCTCAGGAATTAATAAAGCGCCATATTTGGTGAACATCTTGGCAGGAAGAGTCAGACTAATACACAAAATATGGCTAAGGGGAAACATATTTACACATCACAGGGTGGTAAATATGGTTAATGGCTGAAGCGTGTTTCAAGCCTCATATTTGGGAAAAAACCCCACGCCAGCAAAGGAGTAACAAGGCAAGTAATCGTACTCTTGACAGGTTACTGCAGTAAATGCAGTCCTTGGGGATGTTTTCGTAGCCTAAAATACCACTGCCATTAACAGAAGAGGGAAAATCTGTATGCCTGTCCCAATAAACAGGCTCTCAAGATATGTGAAAACATGATTTTGAAAGAATGAGTTAAAAATTACAGCCTATAAACTATTTCCTTTTGGCTGTAGTATTTCTTGCAAGCTGGTGATGTACCTGAAAGGCCAGAGGGGACATTTCTGTATTTGACACATTTGATATGTTGTTAAGAAAAGCCTTTCCTCCAGAAGGGGAAATACCTTTCGGGGGAGGCTGCAGGAAGGGGACTTTCCAGCACACACAAACACACGGGTTTTTCACCGACTCTCCATTTTGCATGATGCCCCTTCTGAGGCTGAGCCTCTGCGTGCAGTTCATTGCTGTTTGCTGTGCGGGTTAGGAACCTGGCGTGCCTGGGCATGCATCTGCCTTTGTGCAGGCACCAGGTGAAAATTTCTGACCTCCCCCTCCTCCAGAAGCAGCCGGCCGTGCTGGGTGCGAAGCACAGCAGAAGCTGGAGCTTGACTCTTCCACTTCCCGGGGCAGAACAGGGACACCTGGCCGGGGAGACTGGGTCAGTGGTCTCAGGCACGTGAGAGAGCGGGGAGCAGCTCGTAGCATCACAGAAACCATGGTTTGGGTTGGAAAGTGCCTTGAAAGGCCATCCAGTGCAACCCCCCTGCCATGAGCAGGGACATCTTCAACTGGATCAGGTTGCTCAGAGCCCCGTCCAACCCGGCCTTGAATGTTTCCAGGGATGGGGCAGCGACCACCTCTCTGGGCAACCTGTGCAAGGGTTTCACCAGCCTCATGGTAAAAACTTTCTTCCTTATACACCGTCTAAATCTACCCTCTTCTAGGTTAAACCATTACTCTTTGTCCTTTGTCTGTCACAGCAAGCCCTGCTAAAAGGTTTGTCCCCATCTTTCTTATAAGCCCCCTTTAAGCACTGAAAGGCCATGATAATGTTCCCCCGCAGCCTTCTCTGCTCCAAGCTGAACAGCCCCAACTCTCCCAGCCTTTCCTCACAGGAGAGGTGTTCCATGCCTAGTGTTATTTTTGTGGCCTCCTCTGGCCCCGCTCCAACAGGTCCATGTCTGTCCTGTGCTGGGGGCTCCAGAGCTGGACCCAGGACTCCCATCTTCTCGTGAAGTTGTTTGGGTGGCTGGGCAGGAGCAGGCCATGCCCTGCAGCAGGCAGCTTTGGATACCTCCGCTCATAAATCCCTGTGCAGGCTCCCTGCTGGTGGGGCTGCGTAGTTACGAGCAGCTCAGTTCTGGACACTTTTTCTCAGCTTTTGTTTCCCTTTCAGTTCCTAGCTTTGAAAGATACGTGCTGAAGCTCAGGTGGCAACATTCAGAGTTGGAGAAGACCTGCTACCTGGCATGGTCTGGCCACCTGCCCGTGCGAGCACCTTCCTTGCAGCTTCCTTCACTGATTCCTGATTTTCTAGTGCTAATGGCCATTTTAGAGATTTGGACAGAGTCCCGTTTGCAGTCTGAGATTTTCATCTTTGCAACAATATGGAAGCTATTGCTGTGTTTGTTAGCTTGAAGACTGTATTCCCTGCTGTTCCTGTGCCACAGCACTTGAGCTTTGCAGAGGCAGTGTGTTTGGGTTGTTCAGTTACTAATGTTGGTAGTTTTCCTAACTGTTTCTAGTTAGTTTCTGTAATTGCAGCTGTGAATGTGAATTACATGTGAGTTGCAGTTCACATTAAGTGAATTTTAATAGGCTTACAGGAGGAGGCATCATTAATACATTCTTTTGCACAGGGGATTTTTTTTTTGTTTTCAGTGTAAGGTGAGACTGGAGTGTCTACATAATTTCACAGGAAACAAATGTTTTGCCGCCTCTGTATTTCAGCAGCTGTGTTTGGGTGTGTGTTTTGCACAGCTTAATATTTCTCTGACAGGGCTACCTTCTAATGTGTGACAAATGAAACATTCTGTTTGTGCTGTCTGGATTTGTTTTGGAGCAGAAGGAAGCACGCTGACATGATTTACAGTATATGTGCAGATCTCTGCTTGGACTATGCAGTTGATTCTACCTGGGATGTCTTAAGGGTTTGTATAGATAAGTGTGTTTTGCTTGAAAATGACACAACTATTTCATTGTATTTCAGGGTGAAGGCTGTCGTACTGTCCCGCTTTCTGGACACGTAGGATTTGACAGTTTGCCTGACCAGCTGGTTAATAAGTCAGTTAATCATGGGTTTTGTTTCAACATCCTGTGTGTGGGTGAGTAGTTCCATTTCGGGAAGTTCTCTTGCTGAAAAGGGCTGCTCTGCAGCTGGATGTAGCTTGTAGATGACAGCGTTAACAAGGTAGCTTTGATTTGAATTTCCCCAACTGTTCTATTTTCAGTAACAAGATTTACTGGTGCCCTGGGAAATCCCTGCTGAGGTTATGCAGTATGGCTTTCTACCAAGCAGTGAACCATAGAAATAAAATGTCTAAAATCCCAGGCTTTTATTATGATCTTTATTTTCCTAGTAGGTTTGCATTTCATGTTTTTGAAAGAAAATAGGTACTCATGCCAGAGAACTTTGTTCTGAGGACTTGTTTGGTTCAGTATCAAATTATTATTATAATTACTATAACAAAATACCAGTCATGCTCCTCTTAAATCACTAAAAGCTTTTTTTTTTTTCCTCCTTTCTGCACATACTTGAATTAAAATAGCGTCTGGCCAAGCCTTGGCTGGTCAGACAATTACCCAAGCTGCCATGTGCTGTGGATCTCAGCTGGGGCCTGGCACTGTTGCAGGACTTGGTGTCTGTCCCTGCAGCATCTGCCTGTCTCGCGGGTCTTCCCCAGGGTTAGGATTCCAAATGGTCCCTCCTCAGAGGCGCTCTTAGGTAACGCAAGTAAAATCTGTTTGGCTTTGGTACAGTAGTTTGGTAAGGTGGATAAAGAAATTAATAATAAGGAATTAATAACTGTCTGATAGGACAGTTAGTTTGGTTTACTGATGCTGGTGCGTTGCCTGTGGGAGCTAGAGGTTGTTGCGTGGCCATGGCTGCTCGGAGTAAGCCCTGTCTGCAGATGCTCCCAGCAGTGCCTAGTGTGGCAGGGGGTAGAGCTGCAGCTGTGGATACCTCCTGGGAACTCAGCTTAGCCAGTGGTCAGCTCTGCTCCCGCACAGTTTTGCCTCTCCCCTCCTGTGAGAGATCCAGCTCGTGGTATGGACCTAGTGTTTATCCAGGACAGGGTTAAGTCCAAGACGAGAGGAGTAGGGCGAGGAGAGGGGGCCTGAGCTCTGTTAAATGGAGCTGAGAAGAAAACTCTCTGACAGTGGCATTCCTGTGAGATGATAAGCTTTGCTGACAAGCGGAGGTCACTGTCGGGCTGAGTCACTAGGTGATTTCTACAGGACGTGAATGTGATATGACCTAGTGAAACTCTTGTCCGAAAGAGTGAAGTCTTAAAGTATTTCCTTTTGCACTTAATCGAGCTGCTGTGGTTTTTTTCTGCAAGTTGTAAGTGTAGCAGTGGGTGCCTCCTGTGGTTATATGCGCACTTTGATGCATGGAGAGGAGCTGAATGCCTCTACTTTCCTCTTTGCAGGACAGAAATGGAGTGCATTAATCGCTTGTTGATCTGAATAACAAGGGCTTGCCAAGATCAATGTGCATCAGTTATTAGTGTCAGTCTTTTATGAATAGTAACAACACAGACATAGTCAATCTTGAAATAAAGAAACTTTATGGAAAAATGTAATAAGCTTCATTAGAAAAAGATCTGCAAATCTTGAGTTGAGAAGGTCAGGCTTTAAAATGTCTTTTAATAGTTGTCAGGTGCCTCTGTTAACTTATGGTGACAAAGTTAAACTCTTAAACATCCTGGAGAAAGAGAACAAAAAGTCCCAGAGTCCATCTGTGGTTTATTCTGTTGGGTCTCACTTGTACAGCAGGAGTTTGTGGTGAAAAATTGAAAGAACAGGGATCAAATGAGGAGCGGCGCCAGCAAAACAACAAATAGATGGACCGATCCCATCATTGGGCCACTAAGCATGATAGAAAGGCACTTCATTGCCTCCCATTTTTCAGCCATGTGTGGTTTCTGCTGGAGGAAAAATCCAATGACAGTTTTGCTCTGCGCCGTACTGGAGCTGAGCCACCGATTCCTCCAGCTCCTGGCAGAGGAGCCAAGGAAAGCTTCAGCAATGGCTGTCAGCAGCACGTCCAGAGTGGAGCAGTTTAGCTCTCCTCATGCTGAAAGCTGTCTCCCCTTTGAGGCTAGAGCCAAAGATAGAGTAAATAAGCAAACCTCTCATAAGAAGTTAGGGGTTGTGGATGTTTTCACTGATATTTTATGCTTCAGCACAACCATTTTCTTTCTAAAGCTTCTGTGGTAAAATGTTAGTTGCCTCTTAGTTCAGTGCAAAGGCTGGAGAAGTATTTAATGGCCGAGACCTTCTGTGCTGACTGTATTTCTCAGTGGGATGGGGGAAAGAAAGAGGAAGGTTAGGCTGCCTTTTCAAAATTTAGACTTTCTCAGTTTTGGCCAGGGTATATTATAGTTGCATTAGATTAGTATCCGGTTTTAAGCTGGCGTTTCCCCCTTCCTCTCTCCTGGGTTTTGCAGAGGATTGTTCTAACCAGCCTGTTTGGTGCAATGAGAAACTGCTATTTTGTGGCAGAAATCCCTTCTCTTTTCCAGAGGCCGTACCAGAATGCTTGAGGTGTCTCACTCCAGACGAGCAAACCCCTTGGCGTGCAGGAGCTCCCACCAGCTGGGCAGGGAGGGACGTGTGCACGTTTCCTCGTGCAGAGCTGCTGTCTGCTCTCCCACAGGCAGCTAGCTTGCTGTGGGGTGATGAGCTGTATGGCCTGGAAGCTGCCCAGTGGTTGGTTTTGTGGTCACTGGTGCAACCAGCTGAGGAGAAAGCAGGATTTCTCCAACCGAAAAGCTGTCGGTCCCCTCACGCCCCTCCTGCCCCCTCACCACTGGGCCCCCGGGGTGACGGCTGGGAGCCGGGTAGTCCTCTGAGACGCTTCAGCCTCTGTTGTGAGCCTGTGTTGCTCCTCTTACCCCCGCAGCCCAGCCTTTGCCTTGCAATGGGTGAATCGTGCGGCATCTCCGTACGCCTGTCAGATGAAAGGACCTACTTTTTCCTCTCCTCGTGAGAGATGGCCTTATCAGGCTGAGCTGCCTTAGGGCTTGTCTCAGCAAACCTGCTACATTGGGTTAGCTCCCGTTTCTTCACATGAAAGGGCTGTGTGTTCGTATACATTTTCTTCAAGATTGAATTATTTGACACCTGGAGCCATGGTTGTAAATCTCATGAAGGACAGGTGTTGCTGTCTCATGAAAGCTGCTCCACACCTTTGAACAATGAAAAATTTCAAGGGCTCCTCTGTCCTCCCACAGAGTCTATTGATGATGATATGACTGAGGCCTTTTAAATACTGAGTGATGTGGAGAGGGAGGCCGGCGAGCAGTTGTTTGCTGTTTCACTTAATACGTACTAGGGAAAAGCAAATAAAATCACCAGGCACAAAAAAGGAGGTACAGCTTTTGTGGCGTATAATTCAGCTTACTGCTGCGGGGTGCTTGGGGTGCCAGAGTTTCTGTGGAAGGAAGAAGCCATGAAGGTGCATTCAGCACGAAGATACCCATTTTGGTTTGGGAAGCTGGCAGCTTCCCAAAGGAAGGAGCATTTTCTGTGGGCGCAGCTTCTTCTGTTCCTCCACTGCTGGCCTGTGCCAGAGACAGGTATGGTAGCATCTCACCTCCACATCTCACCTCGCCTCATCTCCATCTCACCCAGAATAGCTGGTGCTGGGTAGCCCTTGTGTGGCTTGCCTGCGCAGCGTGACGGGTCGCTTTGCAGTTCCGATGGCAGGATGGCTCCCTCCTCGCAGCACTGGTGCTTGCTGCCTTTTGGCACGGGCTCTGCCTGGTCACCGGCTGGAGAGCCCAAGAGTGGGAGTGACGTGGTGCCCAGGCAGCACAGGGCGGGCGGTCTGGTCCCCGAGCAGAGGACAGCTCTGTGGAAGAGCTGAAGGGAGGAGAGTGGCTCTTGTCCCAGCTGTGTTTTTGCAAGTGGTGCCCCTGCTCCGTCTGTGGGGAGTTTGATGAGCTGTTTCCGTTGAGCACTGAGGACACAGTGTGCCTCTGGAGAATGAGCAAAATGCGGGGAGCCCAGCACGGTGTCTCCAGCCTGGCAGGCTGTCAGGTGTCAAGATGGTGCCTTGCAGGCACTGATGTAGGGCTGCTGGGTGTCCAGAGCCTGACTGGTGTGGTGTCTCTTGCCTTTTTTTTTTTCACATCTCTGGACGTCATCAGACTTAACAGCAAAAATCCATCCCATGGTGAAAGGCACGATGCTACAGCTTTTCAGTAGCTGCCAGAGCTTCCCAGTGCAGAACTGTTAACTGTAAAGGTCACCCTCCCTGCCCTGTCCTCCCCACAGTGCTTTGTCAGCCCTGCTTCGGGAGAGCGGACCACTGCCGAGTTGCATAATCCTGAAGAACAGTTTTGGAGATCAAATCACATGTGTGCCTATAAGCCTGACATCAGGAAATAATCTCCCTGCCAAGGACGCCTCTCACTCAGTTTGCGTACACCGCTGCTTTTTCCATGGCAATTCTGCCTCCCTTAATCCCCATTCATCGTTTCTGCTTTTTTGGAGAAGATTCCAGCGCTGTCGGCTGGAACGAGCACAGACTACTTGTCCTTTTCATCAGACCATCTGTTCCATCTGGACTCCTGTCCTTGCAAGAAGCAGTTGGCACCACTTACATCTTCCAGCCAGCAGAAAGTTGCCTCTGTATCAGGCAGAAACTCCCAGCATATTCAGAAATCCTCTGTTGTTTTGCCCTCCAGAGTAGCACTGCTCCCCAGCTCTGTTCATCTTTAACACAGCGAAGCACTTTATTAACATCTTCCATATTTTACCATCTCATGTCACTCTGCCAGTGTTAATGGCGTGTTTCTTGTAGCTGAGACATCATTCCTCTCTCCTCCATCCTCCTCTTCCCTGGCAGGCCTTAGTGCCTTGTCAGTGGGGTTACGCAGTGCGGGGCTGGGTGTATCTGCTGGCTGAATGTCGTTTCTGGTGGGTAGATTTCACATGTGAGATGCCATGTTAGTGGCTGGGTGTTTTGTGTTTTAAACACAAAGTTGTAGGTGTTTGGATGGGCAGCTCCCACCTATGGAAGATGCCTTGCCAGTTTAGATCATCCCCTTCCAAAAGGAAAAACTCAGTGTGTGATTTCAGAGTTGCCTTTGCTGGCCCTGTGTAGCTGGCACGAGATGGAGTATAAAAGCATATTCTGTCTTGAAAATTTGCCTGCACCTCTTACACACTTCTGGCTCCTCTGACAGTTAAAAGTCCCTCCTGCTGGAAACCACACATTAGACTGACTGAAAGTAGGCACGTTCAGGATGCGTTTAAACAATAGTCTTGGCCTCACATGAACACCTTTCGCCCTAGAGAAGGAAGGAGGCAGAAGCGAGAAGTGGCTTACAGAGTGCTTTGTCTGCGCGGAAGCCTGCGTCATTTACACACCGCGTTGTGTGTCCGTGCAGAGAGCAGCTCCCTGCCCCGGTCGGTGCTGCTGCTCCCCGTCACCCTGTCCTGCAGCGCTGGAGGCTCAGGGCACGGGCCGCTGGATCCGTCCCTGCTCTGGGGCCCGCCAGGCTGTGGGACGGAGGGTGCGGGAGAGGGGTTGCAGGCTGGTGTGCAGGTGGTGATCCGGCACCCCAAGGCTGACGAGCTGCCCTGTCCTGAGACGCCCCATCAGAGATCCTGGCATTCGCAGGCAAATAGCCAGCTCCCTGCTCTGTCCCACCCGTCCCTTGGCAGCGGCTCTGGAAATGCTGCAGCCTTCTCAGGCTGTTTAGATTTTTGTCTTTTTTTGTACTGCTGTTTTCCTGGAATCCCTGAGAAAGGCCTGGCAGGTCGTTGCAGGCTGTCTGCTGTTAACTCTTAAAATCTTCGTCCAGACTGTGGTGATGCTCTGGTCTGCTGTGCCTTGTCCACCTGCTCCCCCTTTGGGGTGAACGGTGCTCCAAAAAGCCCAGACTACCAGAATCCAAATCAACGAAAGGCTTGCTGTGATCAGCCACGAGTCTGCTGGGTGGTCCACCTTCTTCCTCCAGCGACAGAGATGACCTTGTGCTTTGCTGGGTCCCCCTCCCCTCCTCCTGCCGGTGCACGTTGGTTGTTGGTGGTGTAGATACAGCTGATCCACTAACGCAGCACAGGGGATTGCAGCAACACCAGCTCCTACTGCTCATTCCCTCTTCTCCCCTTCAGACTGCAGACGAGATCGGTGCAAAGAGCGCCTGGATGTGTGGCTGTTCTGGCTGTAGCTCGAATAAATTGGTGATAGAGCACAACCTCTTAGCTGGCTCCCAGGCAGCCCTGCAGCTCCAGGTGTACATTGACATTCAAATGTTAATGAATCTTGCTACCTTTTGGAAAGATAATTGATACAGGATCCTGGCAATCAGAGACTGCTCAGTTCCCAGTGCAGTGGATGTTTGCCCTGCCCTGCCTGTCCTGTACTTCAGCCTTGAGCCAGAGAAGTCCCTTCTGGGGCCAGGAGAGAGGAATTTGCCTGCTTGCAGGGGTGAGGCTCAGAGATTTGGACGGGAGAGGATGGGGAGGAGTTTACCCTTGTTGAATTGGGCGTTTCATTTAGGTTTGGATCTGTTGCAGAGCTCGAAGTCTACAAAAATAAGAAGCTCTTTTCTTCTGAGCAAAGTAGGAAAATGATGAAGTTGTCTTGGTTGGGAGCTGAGGGCTCGGGGAGAGAGGGGGGGCTGCTTCAGCCAGACCCAGTCTCCCTGTGGCCCTGCAGCAGGCAGGAGGAGCAGCCTTCACAGCAGCTGGGGTTTGTCCTGCTCTGGAATGTTCAGCAAAAGCCAGCTGGGCGGGTCAGAAATCGCCGTTACCCCAAAACACAACAGTCCTCACAGGGCAGCAAACCAGACTGCTTATGGGTTTAGCATAAAGTCAGATCTTTTTGAGCTTGGAACGCTGGCTCCGTTGTCAGAGTGTGGTGAGGGAGACTGCCCTGTGGAATGAGTGCGCAGAGGGATTTGTTTTGTTCTTCCTGGGATGTAGCTAAGACAAATTTAAGGCTGGTCTCTGGGATTTGTCTCTTCCTTCCAGACAAGGGAATGGCTCCCTGTTCATAGGTGGAATCCAAATAGCAGTTCTGTGCTGCAGAACTTTGGGAAGCAGATTTTGGAGTATTGTATAGCTTGTGTAGCCCCTAAGGTGTGGAAACCAGATATTACAGACAGTGTCCCGTCCCAGTCTAGAAGGCTGATCCCCCAGCTCAATCTGTTGTGGGTGCAGCTGCACAGCTTGCTGGAGGCCTGGAACCAGCTCTCTGTGTTTCTGCATGGACGGAGGCTATTTCAGTGGCTGCTTATTAGAGGCACATTGATCTGGAGCATCTTTTTTGGGAAACAGCAGCGAGTGCTATTCCCCTTGACACTTTTTAATGAAAACAGCGTCTTCTGTAGTGTAGTTGTGGGTTTATGCAGGATCTGAACAATGCTTTCCCCTTTCCTTTTCACCTCTTTCTTTTCATCTCCATTTTCTAACGATATTAATGGCCATTAGACTGTGAAATGTAATTTGCCCAGAATACAGACCTCCCATTGTACATGGCTTTCTGCTTGCCAGACGATCCCTTTGGAGCATGAGATCTGCTTTCATCTGCTGCAATTTCACCCCTATTAACATTTGGAAGCTGAAAGGCCAAGCCATATTAATACTCAACAGAACATTTCAACTCTCTTTTTCTCCAACAGGGGAAACTGGCCTTGGTAAGTCCACCCTCATGGACACACTTTTCAACACCAAGTTTGAAGGTGATCCAGCATCTCACTCACAGCCCGGGGTCCAGCTGAAATCCAACACCTACGACCTGCAGGAGAGCAACGTCAACCTCAAACTGACTATTGTGAGCACAGTTGGATTCGGGGATCAGATCAACAAAGAGGACAGGTGAGTGAAGGGGGTGAGAGGCTGTATCCTGACCTGGTTTTCCCATGCAGGGTCTCTCTCTGTGCCCTAGCTGGGCCATACTGTGCTGTAAAGTTTTCCTCCTTCCTGCTTATGGGTTGTCCTTGTCATCTCTTTGGGATGGGACAGGTAGAAGAGAGGACAGAGGCTGTGGTGTGTCAGCCCTGCTCTAGCTAGCAAAGCAGCTTTTCTCATGCTGTCAGAGCAATATCTGCCCTGCTGGCAGCCTTCTGCCCAGATTCACCCAGTGGGGAGAGTGGAGAGCTCCAGGGCATCTGCGCTTGTTTCCTTGTGCCGTGCTGACCGCAAGCTGCCAACCAAACCACTGGCGCGGTTTAGTGAGTGCTTGGCTTAACAGCCACTTCTGGCAGGGCGCTTCCAGGTTGCCAAAGGAAGCACGGTAAATGTGCGGTGAGGTACCCTGGGGAAGTATCTCTGGCAGCTCACATCCCAGTGTGGCCGGAGCGTGGCAGTTAAGGGGTGTGCAGTCACACCAGCCTGTCTCCAAGGTGCATCTTCGCAGAGGCATTGCAGATGGGATTTGCTTTGCTGGGGGTCTGTTAGATTTTCTTTTTAGTTTTGTTCAAGATGCACTGATGTCCTTTACACTGTGAGTCTGACAGGCTCTGTGTTTTGGATGGCCTTGTGAGGGAGTGGCAGGGATTTCCAGCCACAGAGCTCTGGGCAAAGGCAGCACTGAATGGAGATGTGTCTTCCGCCTGCAGGACTCGGGGCTGCAAGAGCAGCAAACCATTCGCTCCCTGAGTGCAAGCAAGGGTTGCACACTGCTGCACATGAGTCTACGTTATCCTTCCTTTTAAAAGTGTCTCACCCTCATATTTCAAAGTATGAGTCCACTTCCCCTGGAGAGGATGGTGTGCCTCCTGGCCTCTGCTGAACCTCCAGTACTGTGTTTTGCCAGGTCTGATGTAGGACCACATCTCCTTGTTAGCAGTGCGGCTTTTACATTTCTTACGAGTGGGGGGGAAGGGAGATTGAGAGAATCGGTCTTGGGAAGTTACATCTAACAAGCAGCTTGTTTCTTAAAAGCGAGCAGAGGAGCATTGTCTGTTTACCTCTCTGACTGCGAGATGTGTAACTTTTTTTCCTTTTGCTAAAGCTATAAGCCCATCGTTGAGTTCATTGATGCTCAGTTTGAAGCCTACTTGCAAGAGGAACTGAAGATAAAAAGGGTCTTGCACAACTACCACGACACCCGGATCCACGCGTGCTTGTACTTCATTGCTCCGACAGGCCACTCACTGAAATCCCTGGACTTGGTGACAATGAAGAAGCTTGACAGCAAGGTAGACACATTTAACTCCTACTGGGCAGGTTTGCCATGCGCGTGGCAGAAAGGTTGCTGCTTCTGCAGGGTACATCTCCCCACCTTGAATAGCCCGTATGCTAGTGGAGATGACTGGGCTGGCAGATAAATCCTGCCGATTTACTGAGCACTTTTAAGCTTTTATAAGTTGTATAGCAGACTTGGAAAAACTCTCTGGAGCAAAGCTGAGGACTTCTTACCACTCTTCCTTTCTAGGTGAACATCATTCCCATCATTGCCAAATCTGATGCCATTTCCAAGAGTGAGCTGACCAAATTTAAAATTAAAATCACAAGTGAACTGGTCAGTAACGGCGTTCAGATATACCAGTTCCCAACAGACGATGAGTCAGTGGCGGAGATAAATGGGACCATGAATGTAAGTGACTTGGTGCTTCCTCCTCTCCCAGAACATCGCTATCAATGTAGGGGTTTGGTGGCTCATATTGGGATGCTTCTTAAATCCACTTTCCCTTTTATTTTGTGTCTTAAAACCAGAGGATTTCACAGGGATCCCATCCTTTGTAGTGTCATCCTTGGCTAGCAGAGCGTTGTGGTAGTCAGCTGCCTCTCTGGTGGGCTTTTCTAGCCAGAAAACAGACAGTCTTTTAACCCCTTCCTTGTCCTAATGCATATCTGTCAAGGGACATGTAGGAAGTGGGGACAGGTGATGGGGCCTGGCTGTGCAGGGCAAGGACAGTCCTGGGTTGCGAATTAATCACATGGGTATTATCCATCTGGTGTGAGGTGCAGGCTGTTCACAGACACGCACCTCTCTGCTCCTCGCCCTGCGTTTTTCGCACCAAACAGTTTCCTCTCCCGGGTTGGTGTTTCCTGCGAGGCCCTGCCTCCGTGGGCATCTGCTCTTGCCTGTGGCTGTCCTTGCAGCAGAGTCCCTTCAACTGGCCGGCTCTGGGAATCCTCTCTGCACCAAGGTGCTGTTTTACTATTGATCTAGTTACTTAGGTGAGTCCTTGGTCTGATTTGGCCTTCTGGCTCTGGTGCTGTTGGCCAGAACGGGTTGGGGAGGATACAATGAGACTGGTTAGAGCAGTGGCTTCCCTTCAGCTACATCCACGTGCTGATGTGAGAAATAAAACACAAGGGTGGGACCAGAGGCCCATCCAGCCCAGTAGCCCTTCTCTTCCCTAAACATCTGCTTTTGGTCCCTTTTTGAGTATATAAGAAGAGAGGGAATGTGTACAATGCTTCACTTCCCCCACATACTTCCCTAGCCTCTAACCGTGTTCAGCTCAAGGGTTTCTCTAGATTTCTGTCCCACGTATCACCACCCCCCACCAGTGCACTGCCAGGATCCTGTGCCAAGGAGTTATGCAGCTTAACCAGCCACATGTGAAAAACAGCACACAAATCGGGCCAAGCACATGTCTTGAGGTGCTTGCAGGTGCTCATTCTGGCTCTGGCGTTCCCAGCATTGTGGGTGCCTGTCTGTGGCTCCCTGAAGATGGAGCACGCTGTTCCTGGGCTCCTCTGGCTGTGCATCCTGACTATGCTCCCATTTTCCAGAAGCCTTTTTATTACAGGAAAGCAAAATAGTGGAAGTTGCTTGCTTAGCTGCTGTTGATGAAGTAAAGGTCTAGCTGACCTGCTTTTGTGTCGTCTCTTGATCTAATGTTAATAGTTGTAGGGTGTTGTGGAGAGGCCTGACAGAAGCATGAAGTCTGTCTGCTACCACAAGAGCTGTCAGTGGTGGTTTCCTGGTCAGAGTAGTTTTGTGATGGCGTCTTTAGCAGTGCTTGGTGCTCTCACTGTGCAGGACTACCATTACGCCTGGAAAGAAAGATGCAACATCACTCCGTCCTCAAGGAACCAGAGGTATGGTGACAAAGGGAGGAGTCCTCTCCCCTTGGGCCTGCTGAGGGCAGAGGTAAACCTCTGCTCGTCTTTCCTTTCAGCCTTTCACATGTCTCCTGGGAGGGAATTGCTGTCTCGAATTGTAGATGTTCTGGGTTGTGTCAGCTGCTGCACAGAGAGATCAACGCTTTAAATCCTCCGTTAAACTGATATAAATCGTAATTACCAGGTTTATGGGGGCTAAGCAGGCCAGAATCTGAATCTGATCAAGGCAGTTTTGCAGACCTGGAAAACTTGTATCCAAATACTGATTTTATTAGCAATGTAAGACACATCTGCTTATGCTTCAGGTCAGGGGATGAGTCTGTGGAGGGATTGAGACCCGTGAAAGAGCCAGGATGGGTTGATTTAGGTTTGTGACTTAAATTGCCAACTTTTGTCATGTTGGGACCTTTGATTTAAATCAGTTGCCTTAACCTTTGTATTTGTACTTCTCTACAGAAAGCTTCATTGTCTTTGGCTGTTACAGATCAACACCTTTGAAAGGTTATAAATGCAGTCTTCATGCTTAAGTAGTACTTCTTGCTGACCAGCAACTTCTCTGGATCAGTTACTTTTTGTTTTTCTTTTTTAATTAAAGAGAAAATTGAGACTGGTCTTTTGATTGCTTAATGTTTTGCTATAACCTGCATTAGTTGTCTTTTGCTTGAAAAGTAAAATTAGGCTTTAAAATGTGAAAACTCACTATTTCATACGCATTTTACTTTATTATATCCACTTGTGCGGGGTGCATTAGGAATTTTTTTGCAGAGTATTTTGCATTCCAAGTTGGCTTACTAAACAGAGAAAATATTGCCTGATCTGGCAGGAGTTGATGAACTGAAAGGTCTAAAATCTGTGCCATCACGATCAGAAACAAAAGTGCTTAACCATGAACAAAGTCATCAAGTGAAGTATTTAGAAAATAACCTGACGAAACAAATCTTCGGAACAAGATGCCTGATTTTCCTTGAAACTGATTTGGTCTTTTTGAGAATCCCACCAAGCATGTATTTACAAGTTCAGAGAAAACACTGTTCAAAATTCTTTAGGTCTCTTCCCATCTGGATTTTATTCTTAAATTAAAAAAAGAAAAACAAGCTCTCCTATTCTTTCAACTCCCTACTGGCTTTTCCATTTTGAATGAACTTGTCTAATTACAGTCTAATTACTGAAGAAAATATTCTCCCTGCACCTGCTAGTTAAATGAAACCACATGCAGCTACATGAGCCATCCCACGTGGTGGGAGCTGGAACTTGCAGATGGAAGAAGGAAATCACCAACACTTTCTCACTGGAAAAGACAGTAGCCATCCAGTTGGTACCAGTGGAGGAAGCGACTCTGCTGTTGAGGGTAGCTGCGCCCGTGGAGGTGGGCAGCTCTTCCCCAGCACAGTGGGCTGTGGAGGAGAGGGTCACCAGTGGGGAGCACATTGCCTCTAGCAAACATTCGCCTGATCCCGTGTCCTGGAGGGGGAGCAGCTGGCCTGAAACCTCAGGTGCCGCAGAACTGCCGTGGCTTTTCCTCTGGAAATAGCACTCCATAGGCCTGCAGAGGAGGCTGTAGCCTTTGTGGGCTTTGGCACCTGGGGCGTTTCAGGGTTTCCAGCAGTTAGACAGAGGTACAAACCAGCTCCAGCACGTCCCGTGGTGAGGAGCCCGACCTGCAGTAGGTGAACAGCCCACCCAGCGCCTGGCAGCAGCCAGCATGTCCCCGCGATGTGATGGCTCCGGTTCCTCCCAGAGCAGCCCGAGGTGGCAGGAGGCCCCTGCTCAGCCCTGGGGTCTCTGCTTGCCCTCTCCCCCATCAGCTGCGTGACAGTGGCTGCACAACGGGACACTGCAGGACAGCAAAGCCCGTTCACAGCCGGTGGAGAGGCAGCGAGGAGTAAAAGCTGAAGAGCCCATCTTTGTGAGTGCTTGCAGGCAGTTTTGCTGTACTTGCAGTTTGACTGTATGAGCCACGTTCTAAAAGCAGAAAACCCTGAAGTCTTTTGCCTGTACCACCTGTCATGAACTTGTCCAAGTTTTCAGATAACCTATGGAATTACAACTTCACTACTTGCTCTTGAGAGCAGTCCAGGGTCACTGATCTTCCATGTAGTTGGCTTCCTGGGGACCTTTTAATTGCCCAGAACTCAGCGCATTTTAAAATCTCTAGCTAAGAAATGTCACTGCGTGAAACGCCACAGAAGGGATGGGTGCAGGGAGCTGGCAACTTTATTTTTAAGTGCTGAAACCTTGCACTTGACTTCTTTGCAGCTTGGCAGAATGCAGTGTAGGTCCCAGGAACAAGCGGAGGTGGGGAGAGATCTCACTTGCTGCACGACAGATAAATGCAGCAAAGTATGACAGCAGTGTCTGGGGGCTTTACTTGGCTGCCTGAGTTTGGGGAATGAGAGGAGTGTAAGGTGAGGTCTTCTGAGCCTAGAGAGGTGTCGGGAGTGTTTCTGTTCCAGCTCTGCTGAGCTTGCACTGGGCAAGTCTCTTGGTCTCTCTGCAGAAGGCAAAAAGTATCTTCTTTACTAAGAAGTGACTACTTTTTATTTCTGCGTTTTTGAAAAGCAGATCCCTCTTGTTCTTAGTCAGCCTTCAGGTACTTGTAACAGCTGTACTCTGTGGAGCGTGTGTCTTGGCTTGAAGAGCGTAACGAGGCACGGCTGAGTTAGCGGTGCAGCTCTGCTCTGCTGTCCCCAGGATCCCTCCTCATGGGTGTGATCCCAGAATTTGGCCTCCTTTGACCTCTAGCTGTGCAGCCATCTAGCAGTGGCTGTGCATAGTATCGACATCATGAAGATTTTATAAAGCTGTTTGCACTCCTTTGGGTTTCTTAGAACCAGTTTTGATTCAGGAGTGCTGCGGGATTTGAGGGAGGGGGTGCTGTGGGTGAGCCCCAACACAGCCGCAGGAAGGCCGAGGCACTCCGGAGCGGTGGCACAGGGCAGGCTCTGCACAGCCCCAGGGACGGCAGCATCCCCAGCCCAGCCTGCAGCAGACCTCAGGGCATGCGTGGATGCGCAGGCTGACCTGGCGCAGGGACGTGTTCAGCCCTTCTGACCAGGGCTGGAGCAAGTGGGGAGGAAAGAGCTGTTACTCTGGGGGAGAAGGAGGGACTTCCATCTCACGATGCGGCAAAGCAGGTTGCCTTGTGCTCCAGCGTGAGCTGAGGGAGTGGTGGGGGGACAAAATCGAAGGCTCCAAGACCTCTTTTATTGCTTCTGTGCTTGTGCAGATGCTCTCCTCAGCCATGGCAAGCCCCCGGGACAGCGCCGCAGTCAGAGCTGCGCAGCACCTTGTCCAAGCTGTCATTCTGATGCTAGTCTTCCACTGGCTCGTCTCACCTGAGACGCTGTGGCTGGGAGGATCAGCCAGGTAGAGGATATAGAGTGGTAGCACTAACAGGGTTTCCAAAAAGGACCCTCCCTCCTCTCCCCTTGTCTTGGGCTAGTGGCCAGTGACTAGAATCCCTGAGATTAGCATGTGCGTGGTCACTGTCTCGCTCAGTGGCTGTGCTGATCTCTGTGTGCTGGCAGGTCAGCCAGAGCTGAGAAGGACTAATGTGGGAATCGTTAAATGTGTTCCAGGCCCACCTGCCGTTTGCAGTGATCGGGAGCACGGAGGAGCTGAAAATAGGAAACAAAATGATGAAGGCTCGTCAGTACCCCTGGGGCACAGTGCAGGGTGAGTTGAGCCCTGGGATTTTCATGGCATCAATAGTGACACTTCTGCCAGGGGCAGTGGGCTCTCATAAGAGGAGCAAGGGCCTGCTGAACTTTAGTATCTCACTGTGAATTATCCTTTGTTAAATCCTTGTGTCAGGCCTATCGTGACAGTTTTGTCTGCTTAGAAAAGGTGTTAAACCTGTTGGAGGAGTAGACAGGTGGGGAATGCGGGGAGAGACCTTTGTTTCTGCCCCCATCTTACTCCCGATCATGAATTCTTACAGTGGAGAATGAAGCTCACTGTGACTTTGTGAAGCTGCGGGAGATGCTGATCCGCGTGAACATGGAGGACCTTCGCGAACAGACCCACACACGCCACTATGAGCTGTACCGGCGATGTAAGCTGGAAGAGATGGGTTTCAAGGACACCGATCCAGACAGCAAACCCTTCAGGTGGGATCTCTTGGAGGAGACAGGAGAGCTTGAGAGGCATTGTTGGATGTGCTGCACACGTGTGTGTGTCCCCTTGACAGAGCATGTAAAGAACCAATGCAGCAAGAAAACCTGCCAGGTCAGATAAATCTAGACTTCAGCAAAGGTGCTGGTTGAGTGAGAGTAGGTGAAAACACAGAGAGCGTGTGCAGGACTGACCGTGAACCGGCAAGTATAGGGGTATAAATGTCTGTGCTGCAGAGATGCAGCAGTGTCCCTCTGAACTAGTGTTTGTTTCCGGCTGGTTTCTGAATTGCCCAACATTCCACACACAGAAAAGTCCAGTAGCTTACAGATCCCAGAAACCGTTGGATAAGGAAGACCTTGGGCACACGTGGGTGAGTGAGCAGCAAATGTGCTGTGGGCAAGCAATAGTCATGGTGAGGGACGGATTTCAGAGGCTCAGGGGAAGAAGAGTTTGTCCCAAGTCAAACCACTAAACTTTCCTTTCTTTTTAGCTTACAAGAAACCTATGAAGCCAAAAGAAATGAGTTTCTGGGGGAACTGCAGAAAAAGGAAGAAGCGATGAGGCAAATGTTTGTCCAGAGGGTCAAGGAAAAAGAAGCGGAGCTGAAGGAGGCCGAGAAAGAGGTGAAGGCTGCAGTACTTGTCTCTTCATGGTTCTGAGTGATAGATCCACTCCCAAGTAGGTAGCAGCTGCCAAAGCACTTTCTGCAGAGTGTGGTTTAGGACTTTCTTATCAAGAAGTCTGAAGTTTACCTTGGAGTCATGGGGACATGAAGAGGTTCATCCTCCAGGGCAAATCTAGATCACAGTGCTTGTAGTGTACAACTTACTGCATTGTGAAAGTGCCAGAGTCTTGATTCTGATGGAGCGTTGCACTGTGGCAAAATTCAAGGAGAGAAACAGCCCCTGATATAAGCGTATTATATAAAAAATATACCCCTACAGCTTCCTTAACGTTGTGAAAAATCCATTAGCTTACTGACATTAAAGAGGAATAAGGTAGAGACCCCTGGAAATGGATTAAATTTTTTTTATGATTATACTCTCCCGATCCTCTATTGTTAGTCTGTGCCACTGGAACACTGCCTGGTTTGTAAGCTGTTGCGGAAGGAGACTGTTCCATGCCCTTGTCCATGCAGTGTCGGTGCAGGGGGCTAAAAATGATGTAGAGACCAACGGAGACTGGCAGGCTCAGATCTCATGGGGTCCTCCCATCTTCCTCTTTTCCTGTGAACAGAATAGCTGTGAACAGAATAGTACTGAGTCCTGCTCACCTCTCTCCTTTCCCTCTAGCTGCACGAAAAGTTTGATCGCCTGAAGAAGTTACATCAGGATGAAAAAAAGAAGCTAGAGGATAAGAAGAAGTCTCTGGATGATGAATTAAACGCATTTAAACAAAGGAAGACGGCAGCTGAATTGCTCCAATCTCAGGCTCAGCAGGCTGGAGGATCACAAACTCTTAAAAGAGATAAGGAAAGAAAAAAGTAAGTTACTAACCCACTGGTATTTGCTTTTTGGTAGTGGTTCTCCTTTGCTGTTTTTCTGAGTGTTGGTATCTCTCTCCCACCCTAGCCAGTCCTTATCAGGGGAAGGTTTGCAACCAAATTAATCCCTAGTAAGGCTGAGCAGTAGCTAGAAGCATTTTACCTTTAGCTGTCATCCTGAAGAGCAGGGAGCAGTGCTGACCTCCCTCATTGCTTGCTGACAGCATGGGAGAGGATGAACTTGTTTTTATGCTCTGAGGTTCCCTGCTCCTCCCTTGGTCTGTCAGTGCTTGTAATGAAGTGGAATGATATTGGCTGCCAAGGCTAGGCGGTGGGTAGCAGGGATGTCCTGCTACTCCCAGAGAGGAGCATGTCCTGTCCCAGGGTCTTACTTGTTTAGGTTTGGAAAGAGCTTATACTGTGGAAATTATTCAGGGAGACTAATAGTCTTGAATTCTAGAATCTGCAAAATTTAAGGCTGCAAAATGAGGGGACAGGTAATAGCTCCTTGTTAGTGCTAGTACTCTTCTCCAGCCCTAAATCAGCTTTTTGCCCTCCGCAGAAACAGTGAGAGATACTTCACAGCTTTAGCAGGAGCTCCCCATGCCAGGGACTGGTGTGACAGGATCCAGCCCCTTGTCAGGGCCTGTGGTCTGGGCCGTCTGCAGTGCCTGTGCCAGGCTCCTAATGCTCTGCAGTTGCTCAAGAGCAGCCAGCTGTACAGCTGAAAACAGTCCTCCTGCTTCACCTAGCAATGAGCAGTTCCTTTCCTTCTCACTGCGGTACCTTTCCCGAAAAGGAGTGCTGTGCCACCTTAGCATGTGTACAAGGAGCGGTGCGCAGATAAACAAGGCTCTGGTTTCTATACCACTGCCATAATCCCCTCTCTGCACATCCCTGGGGCAAATCCAGGGTAAATCTTGCCTGCGCTACGCAGTCTTAGGTGTGTGGAGAAGTGCTGTTAATATGAACAATATGGCACGTGCCCAAGGAGCTGACAGGACAGTTTGTCAGGGAGACGAGCCCTTGACTGTTAAGTTTGGAATCAAATGAGACAGGAGAGAAAAAAACCAATAACCAGAATGAGATCCTGATTTAGTCTTTTGGTCCTGAGCTGGAGCTGCTTCAATGTCAACATTCTTTTGCGTTGAGCAATTAGTGCTGCCCTTTTCTCGCTTGTCCGTTCCTTTTTCCACTGCGTATTTTGATTTGCTGTTTTGAATTACCTTCAGGGGGTTTTAATATCTTTTCATACTGAGGAGCCCGAGACTGCCTGGGGACAGACTTCTCTCCCCAGCCTGGACTGTGTGAGGAATACACAACTGAGTGCTTCCATGCTTAGAGCCCTCAGACATCTGCACAGTGAGGACTGCAGACTTCAGCACTAAGACCAGTCAGGGTCAGGAATGCAGAAAAGGGAGATGACATGTCCTGTAGTATGAGCAATTAGTCGCTGTGGCCCAAGTCATGCTCTTGTTCCTAGAAGCAGTTCTGATCTCAGAAGAGCTCCTTGGCACCAAGCACATTCATTTGGAAAAGCATTGATACCGTCCTTGTCAGTTAAGGACGCGGAAAGGCACAGAAAGCTCCATGAGAGAGATAGGTCAGTGCTTGAGCAAGGCTTGGGAAGGTATTAGGAGGCCTCTCTCCCCTCCAGGAAAATAGCTGTGTTAGAAAGGGTGCTGCTTTCTTTACTCTGTAACTTCTCTGATTGTCCTTAGAAATTCATTTCAGTGTTTAGATCGTAAATACCTCTAACAATCCATGAATTTCACAAGCTGTAGCTTGTTTACTAGCGGCTGGCAGTACACTAACCTTTTTCTTTCACAGGTGACTCTTTTGAACCCAAGCTCTGTAATTTGCACTAGTCATGACTTGGTTTCTTTTTCGTTGTTTTTGTTGTTACATCATTATCATCATTATTAGCTCTTACATGTGTGCTGTTTTACAGTTAGCTGCTGTTTGGCTGCATGGTGCATGAGGCACATTGTCCTGGTAAGCGTCATTAACTAACATAGACCTCACAGTGGGATCAGTTACAGTTCCTAAAAAAGCAGACGCTGTGCAAGTCCGGAAGGCTCTAAATATTATCTCTGTCTTCGTCTGCTTTCACCCTTACTATACATGCTCTACCAGTCTCCCTCTACATACACTGTTGTAGCAAAAGGATGCAATAAAGTTTGTCTTTAAAGATTCTGCAAAGTAAAATGCAGAGAGACTCAGTATTAGGACATGAAACGCAGAAAAACAAGGATTAGGTCCTCTTCCATGTAAACCTTCCCAGCACTTTGTTGGCTCCGTTTTCTTTATTCCAGCTCCCTTAGAAATAAATTACATTCTTTAATCACGTGGGCCACGTTGATACTATGGCAACAATTGCTATGGAGATGTGGTGCTGACGATAGAACCCAGCTAGCCATGAAAATGCCTTTTCCCTTTCTCCTCCTTCCCTCCCGCCCCTCCCAGTTGTAGTGTTAACTTGCAGTTAGGGTGCAAGTGAAGGCAGATGGAAGACAAGTCTCTGTCCCCCCCTTCACATACTAACAGATGGTAAAAATCTGCCAAACCTAGAGCTTTCCTTTGTCCCAAAGCACCAGAGAATCACCAAACTGTGCCTGTGTATGAGTGCGTGTGCGTGTGTGTGTATGAGGGGGTGTTAAAGAAGCTACTGCCGAGTAACCAAACCAATGGTCACCTGCTGACCGATTGTACTTGATTGTCCAAAACCACAAGAGATGATGGGCTGAGCATCGAGCAGATAGTGAAGGCTCTGAAGATAGACGGAGAGACTTTATGACATTTTTAACAGTCAAATGGGTCACCCGTGAACTGGATGTTCAGCTGTAGAGGGCAGAGACAGACACGCCCTCCTGGGAGCCACGCCAAGTGTGCCCACGGTTAGGGTAAGGTAGAAGAGGGATTGTATTGGCAGTGTGTCCAGAAAGCCTGCCAGAGCACTGTGCCCCTGAACATGGCCAGCATCCGAGTTCCCGGGGAGTTTTGCCAAGACGCGGAGAGTTCCCAGTGGAGCAGAGCCCGGTCAGTGGTGTTACACTGGGAGTCTGCCCTGCTCCAGTTGCCGTGACGCTGTCCCAACTGTCTCTGCCTTCGTGTGTGAGCAGGGACGTGAGGTGGCCACGTAGTCATGGGCGGGCTTGTGGAATAGATGATGTTGCCTGAAAGGGTTAACGAACCTTGCCATAAGCAAGTGTCTGCAGTGCCTGCATCTACTGTGAAATGAAGGCTCATTTAAACAAAGATGTGTAAGAAAAGCACCTGCCTGGCAGGAGAGCAGCATCCTCATTAGGGTTATTAGTTAAACTGCTAATGACAGTGGTCTACTTACAGCTAGGTTGAGTGTGTTTAATTGAGCCATTTTAATTTGCTGTTGATTCTCTGGTGAGAGGAAAAAGAAAGCTCCCGCAGGAATGTCTTGCTCCTTGACAGAGCAGCAATGCTTATTATCCAAGGCACGGGTGACAGCACCCCAGGCTGAGGTGCGCAGGTCTGTCAGAGAAGGGACCTGTTGGAACAGCAGCGCTTAACTATAAACCATCCTAAAAACTCAAGCCTCGAGTCCACCCTTCCCTGCAGACAAAGCCGGGTTTTACATTCTTGCCAGGACACAGGCCAGACTAACTTAGGGTCTGCCCTGAAACAGGGAAAGCTGATTCCAGGTTTCCTTCCTTCTTGGCTCCACCAAGGGAAATGGAAAAGCAAGTAAACATTATGCTGTCAGTGAAAGGCATTTGAATTTCATTTCAATGGGACGTTCCACTTAACAGAAGAGCTTCAGAAGGGTCTTGCACTGACTTGAACTGGAGCTTGCAGTTGTCGTGAGCAGTCCGGTTGAATGAATCTCTCTGCTGCCAGCTGTAAAACAATGAAAAGAACAATTTTCTGCTTATCAGGCCCTGACTGTGGAAAAATAAGCCCAAAGAATAACAGTGTTCATTCTGGTGCTGAGAACGAAGGCACGACTAGAGTGCAGTTAGAGTGAACGTTACTGATTTTTGTTGGTTTTGGACTGCTTTTCCCAAGTCCTTACAACTGTACACTGTTGTGTGCTGGGCTTTGAATCGAACGAAGTTCTTTGTTCCCACTATACAAATGCAGCCAGTGCCTTTTTCAATGGGCATTTGTCCTTGCTAAATTAAATATGTATATATGGTACTTTTCCAGAAATCAGGAGAATACTCTCCATATTGATCCATAAAGTATTGCAGGGCTCCACTGTTTTGGAAGGATACAAACAAGTCACAGTTGATGAGTCCTGTAGCTTGCAAAACTGTGAAAGGATTGTTCGAGAAAATAAATTTGGTTCATCCCACTGCTGAGCGTGTGTGCGTGTACGCATGCGTGTGTCTGCATAAAGCATGTTTTGTAATCAAATTAAACCTTATTAACACTTAGCAACATTTCATTTTTGTGTGTGTGTGTTAGGAAACATTTATATTCTTGTTTTGGTTTTTTGTCATTAATCCATAAAGCCATTAATCTGCCTTTTTCTTTCATTTTCAGTTCGGGTTTCCTGTAGAACCCTTCCCTTCACACCAGAAGCGAATGCCCCCACATTCGGTTAACACGCAGCTATGCCATTGTGCCTGTTTGCTCACCTTTGCTCCTTGCTCCCTTCCTGCGCTCACCATTTTGTTTTAAGCAAGAGCCCGCACCCTTGGCTTGTTCCGGGTTACGGTGGTTCTTGTGAAGAACTCGGCAATAGCCTACGTGGAACTGGCAAGAGCTGCTCGTTGCAGACACCTCTTCCCCTCGGGGCAGCAGCAGGCTGCCGAGCGCTCGCAGGGCTCCTGTCCCCTCTTCTCGGTTGCTCGGCTTTTTGGCTCTCCCTCCCTCGTGTGCAAGGGCTGCATGGTGAGAGAGCGCGGCTGCTTGGGGGTCTGCGTTTAGCCCCTGTCGTGGGACCGCTGTAACGCAACCCGATGCTGCCCTGGGGTGGGACGTGCTGTGCCCAGAGACTGGCTGCCCTCTCCCCTTTTTAATTTGCTGTGTCTAACCCCTCATTGCCCCCCCGTGCTGCCGTGCATGACACAGATCATTTTAAAGGACTTTTTGCGAAACTTGACGTCCTCACAGGCGTGGGCCTGGTCCCAACCTCTGGTCCCCAGGCTCGGGGGATTCTCAAACTTGGATCCACGGTTTGCAACTAAGTGTTCTCTGAATGCCGCAGGGGTCACGAAGGATTTCTTGCCTTGTCTCCCTCTCGGTGTGCTGGCCTGGATGCACATCCTGGATCCAGTCTCAGGGAAGGCTGGTCACCTTGCTGTATAGATCAATGTTTGTGAAGAAAGCCGGTGATGTTTCTTTGACTTTCTTCTCAGCGATTCCAACAGTTTCTGGTTTTAATGCAAAAAGTATTACCTTTATTATTTTTATTTGGCATCTGTTTAGAAGCATACAGATGCTGGCAGGTTGCTTCTTGTATTTTCTGTCCAGCAAAAGCCTTGTTTTACTGCAAGATTTGCACTAAAAAGGAGGGTGTTTTGCTCACTGGGGCCAGGAGTTCACTCTGGCCAAGTCCAACTGCAGTTTGCCTGCAGGCGTCTTCTCTGTGTATTTCTGGATGAGTTTTGTTTTTAAATAAAGACTTCATCGACAGTGAATTCTGGTTAACATTTACTTCTTTTGTTTTTTGTTTTCTTTGCCCTTCTTTTACAGTAACCCATGGCTCTGTACTGAGTAATTACCCCCGAATACAATGGGCTGGAATGGACCTTCATTTACTTGTTAAATCAGAGGGTCTAATAAAGCGTGACAGCATTTCCGCTGTGACTTTTCCATGGTGTTACCCTTGCTCTCTCCTACGTCCTCATGGTGATTCTGTCTTTGCTATGTACTGCTGGTTATTGCTTTGATTAAACAATGTAAAATTAGTCCTAACAAGGTTTTGGATGCTGCAACTTTAAATCCTACAACTTTTTTTTCCTTACAACGAATGGATTCCCCTTTCTCCTGGTCCCTCTCCACCCATATAAATAAGGGATTTGGAAATAAGTTCTGTGAGTTATTTTTGCTGGCGAAATAACAACGCAGTTTAAATGTATTTATTGGTGATGTTAAAATGACACCACCACCTTAGTTCAATTATCATGTAGTTGAGAGATAAAAACCTCTTTTCTCTTGGTGTCATTTTCATGACATCGTCTGTTTGCTTCCATTTTTTCTTTGGCTGACTCATGCTACCTGAAGACTAGCATGTAATCCTCATTTCCACTTCAGACTTGCTTGTTGTCACCCTGATCCCTCGGTTGCACTGCGTGCAGGCTGAGTTCTCGGGGAGTGGGCTGAATCCACGCGTCCTGACCCCGCTGAGAGATCAGGCTGCGTGCTGCCAAGCCCTTCCAACAAAAGCCCTTCAGATCCCGGGTTTTCGGAAGACGAGCATGCCTCAGGCCTAGCCATGATAGCTAATGTCGGGTTTAGTGCAAGCCGCTGCTGAGAATTTTCCTAGCAAGGTAGAGTCCGGGTGATGCTGAAGCCTCACGAATGGTTTCTGCGTGCAGCGCGTTCGTCTGGCCAGCGGCTCGCAGCAGCAGCCCAGCTCCACCTACGGCCTGGCCGCCGTTCACAGCAGTCCAGGCGGTTAAAACTCCAGATTGCAGTGTATTTTCTCAGGTACTGTTTCACCATAAATACAATTTTATTTCCCATAAAAGTCTTTGACTGTTTTGTGGTTTGGGTTTTTTTTTTTAAGCAAGTTCAAATAATTTGAGTATTTACTTCTTCCTCTACTGGCAAACATCAGCCTGCTCCCAAAACCAGTCAGTATCAGTCTGTCAACGATGTCTAGATTATCTGCTAAAAGAACCTTTTAATATGGCTTTTTTTTTACCATATTGCAGGTCACTGGCTGTTCTTCCTCACCATTTGCCTTACTAGAATGTATTTAAAGTTACGTAAAGTCTTTGTAAAGATTTTAAGGAGTTTTTAGTCATGTGATTTCCTTGAAGTGCTTGAGGTACCACAAGGAGGTTCCACCTCTCCTATCAGCTCTTTTCACGTCGCATCTCTTTTTCCTGCTTTTTGAATGTCTCTCTCTTTTTTGCTAATCTTCTGGGTTTTTTTCTCTTTTTTTCCCTTTTCTCTCTCTGTAGCTTTTTTTAATCTGTCTTCGCCAGCTGCACTGGGTCTGAGGGAGAAGACTGCCACTTCTAGAAGAGTTTAAGGGTCTTGCGTCTGGGGAGGGGGGGAACAAATCTTCAGTGTTAGTGTCTTGGGACGAAGCTCTTTTACTGACTTGCATGGTGTCGTCTAAAATTGAAGCATCTTGTAATTTGTGTGACAAGACAGGGCAACACGGGGGAGCTGAGTGTTTACCTGGAATTTTGAAGAGCAACAGAATTGTGATGTTTGGACTAACGATGTAGCGAATACGTTTTCAGACGTTGTTACGGGCGTATTTCTAATTTTCTCTTTAAAAATGTAAATGTTGTGGGCTTCTGTGGGGCGTGAAGCCTAAGGGATGTTTTCAATATGCTGTTGGTTGATCGGCTTTGGAAACTCTGCATTCAGAGGCAAAGGAAAGAGGAACACAGTGCAATGTGCTCTACTGGCAGCCACGAAATATTTAACAGAGAAATAAAGTAAAAAGAACTGTGTGTTTCCATTGGTGTCCTCCTGTGTCTCACCGCCTGATTAAACAAACTCCATCGGCTGCTGGACGTGGGTCGAGGGCTGCTTCCTCCCTCGCTCAACCCCCTCTTCTTCTGCAAAGTCGGGAAAACGTTCGCAGTGGCGGGAGGGAGACAGCTGGCTGAAAAATAATAATAATAATAATAATAATAATAATAATAATAATAATAATAATAA
>Ga0065711_1032028_pt1 | contig 28190 bp, 40 predicted proteins | sample Hoacrofraction12_FD_59098 | JGI IMG/M metagenome (GOLD analysis project Ga0065711, IMG submission 59098) | Hoatzin crop microbial communities from Cojedes, Venezuela - Epithelial fraction 12 v2 (version 2) | ecosystem: Host-associated > Birds > Digestive system > Esophagus > Crop | place...
CTGGCCGCGGTGCTGTGCAGCCTGCTCTGGGTGACCCTGCTTGGGCAGGGGGTTGGGCTGGGTGACCCACAGAGGGCCCTGCCAACCCCCAACATTCTGTGATTCTGTGACTGGCAGAGGAGGCTGCTGGAGCAAAGGCTTCGTGCCGGAGCGGTTTTAGTGCAAAATGGGGCTGGTTTGGGGGGTTTTCTGGTGGGCAAAGGTCTTCTTCTGCAGGACTGTGTTTCCCACTTTGCAGAAGGACACAGCATGGCTGGACGGTTGTGATCGCGTTAATGGATTATCAGAACTCAGGAAAACAGGGAGCTTTCCGGCTGTTCTCCACAGAAAAGCTGAGTGCAAACTTTGCCTTTCATCAAGCCCAGGAGCGTTCCTGGGTCCCTCCTGGGATGTAATGTGGCTGTGAGCACCCAAACCCCGCCAGGACTCAGCCCAGAAGCGCCCTTGCAGCAAATCCAGGGCACAGACCCATGGAGGATGGTGGTGTGGCTTCCGTCGGTCTATTTTGGGGCCGGAGCAAGAGCGTGGGCGCAGCCCGGGGCCGAGGGCGACGCGTCCAGCTGTAGTGGCTCCACGGGTTTTGGCTCCCGGAGACACGTGGTAAGAGACGAGCAGGGTGCCCAGCACAGCTGTACTTCTCCGTTTGCCCTGGGAAAAGAGGGACTTTTTTTGTGCTGGATAGGAGGCTGTGCGAGGATAGGGTGTCCTTGGGTGAGGCTGCACTTCTGTGCAAGCCCTCCTGCCCGCTACGCTCCCCATCAGTCCCTTGGCACACCCTCGCACCCACATTTTGGCACCGACAGCTCCTGTAGCACCCCAAAGCCCGGGCTTTGCTGGGTTCCTCCATCCCCTCCAGAAAGAGGGGGAAAAGCTGGAGCAGCCTTCTTCCCCAAGCCCAGTGTTGGCCACCCGCCTCTGCCTTGCAGCCGAACCCCCTCCCCAGCACCCGGTCTCCTCCCGTGCAGTGCACTTTCCTTTTCCCCAGACTGCTTTGAGCAAGGGGGACGAGCCACCGGTGTGGATTTAGTGGGTGATTTCCCAGAGCTGGGTGCCAGCTGGGGTACCCTGAGGGGCAGGGCTGCCTCCCGGCCCCATGGGATGTCCATCCTGCCATGCCAAGCCCGGAGCTGCCGACGCAGGGAGACCTTTGCATCATGGAGCAGCTGCGATGAGACCGGAGCAGAGAGCAGCAGCCATGCCCAGCACTGCGTCGTCTGGGCTGGGAGCACCCTGGTGTTCCCTTGCTGGAGGCTCCCTGTGCCAGCAACACCGGGACACATCAACACTCAGACTGGATAGCAGGAAGACATCTTTACGCTGAGGGTGGTGAAACCCTGGCACGGGCTGCCCAGAGAGGTGGGAGATGCCCCATCCCTGGAGACATTCAAGGCCAGGTTGGATGAGGCTCTGAGCAGCCCGATCCAGCTGAAGCTGTCGCTGCTCGTGGCAGGGGGTTGGACTGGATGGCCTTGGAAGGTCCCTCCCAACCCGTTCTATGAGTCCATGGACGCTTGCCCCACCAGATGCTGAGCAATAGCCGCGGGCAGCTGGCTCACAGCAGCCTGGCATCACCACAGGCACTCGAGGTGTGGGGGGTTTTGGGGGTGCGGGATGGGGCTGAGCCGGCGCGTCTGTACCCGCCACGTCCAACAGAGCGGTGGGAGAGCCCGGAGCCGTGCCCGCAGCCACAGGTCCGGGGAGCACGTGGCAAGCCCCTCATGATGATTAATCATTGCTGGGAATGGGTTTATCATATGTGGAAAGCAGGACGATGGGAGGGCGCAGCTCCGACACCGTCCCGGTGAGTCACGGCCGGGATTCCTTTCTGCCTGTGCGTGTTTTTCCTTCCCCCCGACACCGACCTTCAGGCTTTCCCTGCAGGTTGACACATGTGGTCTGTGGCTTTTTAGAGCAAGAGAAACCAAAGGCAAAGCCTGGAATATTTTTTTGGGTTTTTTTTGGCTTGTTTTGTACATCAGAGCTGGGGTTTTGGTCTTTTGAAAGGTCACTGGTGAGCGGGTGGGGGCCAAAATTGCTGGATGCTGAAGTAGGAGGCTGTTTTATGGGACACGCAGCAAGGCTGAAACCGCCCTCCTAAAATTTTATAGGCTCACAATAAGCCAGAGGCCCTCTCTCAGGTGGACGGATCGCGTGTCGCAGCCCTGCTCCATCGCAGCCCCTTCCTGCCGGGCGCGGGGTGAAGGGGGCCAAGCCCCCCAGGAGCAGCTCGGGAGGTGACGCTGAGCTCTAGGGTGTGTGTGACCCATTGCTGGTTGCCCACTGCCGTATTCACCTCCCGAAACAGCGGCTGCCGGACGCAGCTTGTCCCCCCGGAGAGCCGACCGCTGCCGCCCAACACGGCACCGCAAGCGGGGTCTCTCCCCCACCCCACACCCCCGCCGCCTGCGTCGCCCGAGCCTGCTGCTTCTTCACGAGCCCTTCAGTCTCCAGATTTCGCAAGCTCTCCAAGAACAAACTGCAAATTTCTTGGTCATTTAGCACCCGTCCCCGCTGCCTTGCCGGGAGCCGTTCGATGCTGGTGAGTGGTTTTGGCGCTTGTTCCCCGCTCTCATCTCAGAGGAGAAGTCTGACTTGAGGCACCTAATGCTGACCATGCAAGGACACCCGGTGGCCTCCGTCACCCTCCCCGCGCCCGCAGGACCCACTCGAGCTCGGCTCTGCCGGAGGAGACGCGGACGGGGATGGCACCATCCCCCTCCCGTGCTCTCCCCAGCAGCCACCCGCAGCCCGACGCGCGTTCGCTGCCGGTGCTTATCGGCGCGGCGTCTCGGCCAGCTCCGCCGCTCGGTACCCCGGCGGGATTTCATGATCTCACCTCCTTATATGGTGAAACTATTCTTTTTCCAGCTTGGCATTGTTTATAGCCCAGTTGAAAATATTTAGGCTCTGGCTGGGCTCTACAATTATCTTGTAACCTACGGGGCATGTAATTAGTGTTAGTTAACGAGCAATTACCTACATCCTTTAAAACAGAGGGTTGCTGGTGATGAGGCAGCCTCTGCAGCCCTTCTTGTTGTTTTCTACAAGAACAGTAAAAGCAAACCTGTCAAATTCCATTTTAAAATCAACGCTTTTCCCCCCACCCCGATGGATTCTATTTGGCAAATATTGCTAAACTGGTGTTGGGTTTTGTTTTTTTCTTTTGTCTTCCCTCCTTTTTTCCCCCCCCACGTGGAAGATTTATTTAAAAAGGAGAAATGTTTGGAGTTCGCAAGGAGCTGAAATAAAAAAAAGGGGCCAGGAGGCGGCTGCCAGTCCGTGCTGCTTCCCAGCGCCTGTCTTTGATGGGGATCTCATGGCCGACAGCCCGTTGAGGAGCGCGCGGACCCGATGCCCCGCGCCCAGCCCGGCCGCGGGCTCCGCTATAAAACCCCACCAGATCCAATCCGCTTTGGATGGCGAAAACTGAATGGCGCAAGGTAAGGGCCCAGCTCACCTGCGAGGGAAACGCCAGTGGGGTTGGGTTTGTGCTTTGAGGAGCTGCTGGGCTGCAGCCCCGGGTGATGGGCACGGCCGAGGTGCCCGCTGCCACCACAAGCCTTGCAGCCGCGCCGGGACGCTCCCGCCGCCCCATTCAGTTTTTTCCTGAGCTTTTCATTATTTTGGCTGGTTTCGATGGAGCTGCCCCGTCAGCACGCTGGCAGAGAGGGATTCGGGCTCCGGTCGAGCAGCGTGCCCGTGTCTACGGACGGGGTCTGGGCGGGCAGCTGGCAGGAGTGGACTCGTGGAGCTCCTCGCTGGTGGAGGGGACATCAAACCGCTCCGGGGCTCTGCGAGGGAGTGGGGAGGACGATGGAGCCGGGGAGGACGATGGAGCCGGGGAATATGATGGAGCCAGGGGCTGCCTCCGCTGCTCATCCCATCCCAAGGATGGAGTGCGCCGGGTGGAGAGGTGTCACAAGCCGGCATGGCATGAGTTCGTCTGTGCTTTACTCACAGCCGCCCTCTGCGATATCGGGCCCCGGTGTGAGGAAACCTGGCTGGAGCGAGGGGAGGTGGATGTCCACCTGCCTGGCCAAGCTGCATGCTGTCAGGAACAGATCAGATCAGGACAGTGCCGTGTCCCCATTGCCACCACCAGCCCCGCCGTGGCCAGTTTCCCCTTTGCAGCCCAGCCCTGGGCTGCACCTCATCTCCGTGCCTCAGTTTCCCTATTGGAACACCAGACTGGTCTTGGGAGGGGACGAGCTGGAGCCAAGGGGACGCTGGTGTTCCCGTGGGAGCCGGTCAGCCAGCCCGAGCCATGGGACGGGGGGAGGGAAGAGGGGGCCATGGGCGAAGGCCGCGTAATAAGGATATTTGTTTTGCCTGTTTTGCAGAGTTTCAATGTTCTGACTTGCTCTAAGATGAAGGTATGGAAGTTTGCAGCCATTGCATCGATGCTCCTCAGTTCCATGTTATCCATTTTAGTTTGTAGAGACATGTTCAACGGAAGCCGGAAATACAGCCCCTCGCCTTCCTCGCCGTCTTCCTCACGGGCATCCTCCTCCTCGCTGCCGGCGGCTCCGCGGAGATCCCCACGAGCCCTGCAACGCCACAGCTCGCTGCTCTCCCAGTGTAAGCCGCTGCGCCCCTGCCCCGGGCCACCTCCCTCCCGCGCCCGCGGGACCCGGCCCCAGGACCCCTACGGCGGGCGCTTGCGGCTCGCAGGACGCAGCCCGGCGCGTTTATTCCCCCTTTGCTTTCCCCGCCGCCCTCTCCTCCCCTTTAGGAGTGTTGAGAGAGGAGCTCGGGGGGCGGCGGGGGGGCTGGGGGTGGCAAGCGAGGGGTCCCGCAGAAACGCAGCCGCTGGGCACCAAACCCCGCTGCGAGCGCGTCAGCTCTCCACGTCGGGAAACCGAATGCAAACAGCTCATCTTCACGCGAAGAAGCTGCGTTTTTAGCTCCAAACGTGCTTTTTCTTAATTTTTTTTTTTTTTTAATTTCGGCATTATTTTTACAAATGCAAGATGTCAAACAGGAGCTGAGAACGAGGGAGAATGGCTGCGCTCTGCGGGGAGGCGGTGGCTTCGCCCGCGGCACCGCTCGCCCCGGTGCGCTGGCAGCGTGTGGGAGATCTCCAGCGTGCTTGTTTGGATTCCAAACCAGAAGAACGTCTTTTTTGGGTTGAAATTTGGCAATCAATGACAAGCTGTCAAATTACGCTTTCCTCCGTCTTTCCTGCGCCTCCCCCAGCGCTGAGCTGGCCCAGCCCCGGCTTTGGGGTCAGGACGAAGGGACTTGGACATTGCCAGTGGCGGTTGGGGACGTTTCACCTGTTGGCAGCTGCCCTAGGGGTCTTGGGGGGGGCAGCCCTTCCACCCAGGCCATAGAGAAGCAGTGCAAATATTAAATTTATTGGTGTTTCTCCCCAATCCCACCGTGGCTTTTCTGCAGGATCTTCCGTCAGTCGGGATCAGGTGCTTTTCCCACCTTTTCCCCTTATTTTTTGGCGCATCGGGGTGGTGCCACCAAGGAGCCGTGCCAGTGTCTCGAGTTGCTGCCGGGACGCTCTTTGCGGGCACTTCGCCCTTGCGATGTCCCAGCCATGGGGCCAGCGCCTGGCCATGCCCGACCACAGCCATCAGAAAACCATGGGCATGGCAGGATTTAACTGGGGGTTGTTTTCTTCCCCCCCCTAAATAGTTGACTTTTAAGCGTGAACTTGATGTTCTGCAGTGGAAGGGGCTGCTTGGGACAGCTCCAGGCAGGGGAGAGCTGGTAGGGAGGAAAAAAGAAAATAGAAGAAAACAGGGCAGGAGAGGGAAAGGGGAGGGAGGGGCTCAGGGTTTTTTCGCCCTGCCGCCTTCCTGCCCTCACGGGCTGGGGGTTGCTTGGCCACGGCCACCCCCGTGTCCACCCTGGGGCTCCCAAGGCCACGGGGGATCTCTGGCCTTGCGGTTTGGGTTCCAAAGCCTTCGGGCATCTCGTGCACATCTCAAAGACGGCTTCTGGGAGACGCTGGGTTCGGCTGCGCGTTGTCGGGCTGCGGGGCTGAATTTTGCAATTTTTGCAATCGCTACCGGGCATGGAGTGAGCTGGGAATGAGCACATGGGGATGGCCACCATCCTGGGGGAAATTCACCCGCCCTAAGGGACATCCATGCTGGGGGGGCATTCAGTTGCCCCAGGGGATCTCCATCCTGAGGTACATCCACCTGGCATGGAGGACTTCCAACCTGGGGGTCATCCACCCACCCCAAGGGACCTCCATCCTGGGGAGCATTCATTTGCCCCAGGGGATCTCCATCCTGGTGGACATTCACCCACCCTATGGGGGCCTCCATCCTGGTGGACATTCACTTGTCCCAGGGGATCTCCATCCTGAGGTACATCCACCTGGCATGGGGGACCTCCAAGCTGGGGGACATCCACCCACCCCGGGGGACATCCACCTGTCCAGGGGGACATCCACCCACCCCAAGGGACCTCCATTCCGGGGGACATCCACCTGTCCAGGGGTACATCCACCTGCCCCAGGGGACCTCCATCCTGGGGGACAGCCACCCGCTCCGGGGAACGCTCACCACCCCAGGGGACGCCCGCTGATGTCCGCCCCTTCTGTTGCAGACAGCCGCTTGCTGGAGAGCTACACGGAGGGGGAGATCCGGCAGCTGGTCTCGGCGCTGGTGGAGCGCTACAGCCAGGCCATGAACTCGGGTGGACACGAGCTGCCGCTGTTCCCCCGGGCCGGCAGCCGCAGGAAGCGCGCCCGCGCTCGCCACAAACCCTGCGCCCTGAAGGAGCTGGAGGTGAGCGTCAGCGAGCTGGGGCTGGGCTACGAGTCGGATGAGACCGTGCTTTTCCGCTACTGCAGCGGCACCTGCGAGTCGGCCATCCGGAGCTACGACCTCTCGCTGAAGAGCATGAGGAGCAGGAGGAAGATCAAGAAGGAGAAGGTCCGGGCTCGACCCTGCTGCCGGCCGCTGGCCTACGACGACGACGTCTCCTTCTTGGATGCTTACAACCGCTACTACACCGTCAACGAGCTCTCGGCCAAGGAGTGCGGCTGCGTGTGAAGGGCCGGGCCCCCGCCGGGAGGAGCGGGCGGGAGAGGCGATGCCCCAGCCCCGAGACCCCGCTGGCCACCATGCAGAGGGACCGGGGGCTGCAGCGGCGGGAGAGGGACGAGCCCCAGACCTCCGGCTGGAGGAGGAGAGACTGAGCTGCCGCTGCGTCCCGCGGCGTTACCGTCCCGCTTGCTGCGCAGGACTAGAGACGTGGCTGTCGGTGCCGGCGGAGGCTGCGGCTGCTGGAGTGGTGATGACTGCTTGCGGCTGTTGTCCCCCCCGGAGGTGGCCCGGGGGTCCCCGTCAGCCACCCCGGAGGGTGACAGTGGGTGTGCGACGTGCACAGGGCGCATTCTGCTCTCGGCGTGCCCGGGGTGGGTTGGGTGCACAGGTACAGGTTGTGGTACCGGCAGAGGGGGGGTTGCAAAGCGGGTGTCACCTGCACAGGGTGTGGAGTCTCCTTCTCTGGAGACATTCAAGCCCCGCCTGGACGCGGTGCAGCCTGCTCTGGGTGACCCTGCTCCAGCAGGGAGTTGGTTGGGGGATCCCCAGAGGTCCCTTCCGACCCCTGCCATGCTGGGATGCTGGGATTCTGTGTGTGTGCCACACGCGTCGGCGCTGACCGGGCGTTACGTGTCGGGCACGGTGGGCTTGTGCAGGGGGGGGTGTTGTGCGGGTGTTGCAGCGTATGGCGTGGTGCCGGCGGGGCGTGTGGCGCTGGGCAGGGTGTGCTGCATGCACCGTGTGTGTTCTGGGGTGTGCTGCACGCGCGGTGCGTGTTACGGGCTGCATTACAGCCGCGGGGCGCATCAGACGGCTGCGGGTGCCCCGTGCTGCCCCAGGACAGGGGGGCTGAGCCCTGCCGTCTGTCGCTGCCCTGTGCGGGGGTCTCCCAGGGTTTCATGACGGCCGTGCCGGGGTCCCTGCGCTGCCAATTCGGCACCCCAGATCCCTGTGTTTGGGAGCAGAGGTGCACTGACCGTGGTTTGCGCTCGGGGGAAAGGCTCAGGCTCGGCTCCCCGCGCCCGCTCGTGCCCCCTTTGCCATCGCCTCGCTCCCTGCAGCCCTGGGCTTTTCTTCTTAAAACTCGTGATAATCTGAAGTAACTGGATTAACCTCCCGCCAGCCGCCGCTGGGCTGGAGACCTGCCACTGCCAGGGAGGGGACGGAGCCCCACGAGGCCACCAGCGAAGCCCTGGCACTCGCCACCCTCCGCCGGGTTTGCAGCGCGGGCAGGAGCGGCTGCGCTTCGGGATCCCCCAAAGCCGAGGCTGCCCATCGCCGCGGCGGGGCTGGAATCCTGCGGGAGAGGGGACTCAGGCCTGGGGTTTGGCTCCGGTTTGCATTTACAGCAGTGTCACTCTTGTTTACTCTGCGGAGAAATAAATGAGACCGCAGACTTTTGCATTCTCTGGGCAGGCTATATTTGTTGCCTGGGATTGATGGGTTTTCTCCCCTTGGCCCTCTTCCCAGAAAAAGCAAATCATAAACAGAAGGAGAATATTGGTGTCATGTCCTGGGCATTAACCAACAGGAGGGAAAACGCTCCGCTCGCTGCCCCCCGATCGCATCCCAGCTCCTCGGTCCAGCTGAAACGGGGGTGGGGGGGGGAAAGGGTCCCGTGCAGCTCCCGCGCAGCGCGGCAGCACTGAGGGTGCTCGTGCAGGCGACCACCGCAGCCACGGGATGCAGCTGCGGGATTCGGGGGAGCGGGTCAGCATCCCCCGGGGCGGGAGAGCTCGCCGTGGGATGGGATCTCCCGCGGGAGAGCAGCAGCACTCCCGACCTCTGCGCAGGGCCAGGCTGCGCTGGGGTTTTTTTGCTTTTTGTCCAAACGGGGCTCTTGGCTGAGCGGAGCCGGGATGTAGCGCGGCAACATAAACACCGTCCTTCAGCAGGGCTCCCCGGAGAGCAGCCTGCACTCTGTAACGCAGAGTTTTTCCCCTCGCTGTCGGGAAAGGGAGGAGGCAGCCGTGGGCACGGGGTGCGAAGCCCACCCGCGGGGCACTGCCTGCGCTGACGAACCGGCGAGGGCTGGCGAACCCACACCCCGGGGGTGCGAATGCCGCTGAGACCGGACAAACTCGAGGCACGTTGCAGGCGCGCGGAGCTCCCGGGAGGGTTCGCACCGTTGGGTTTGGATGGAAGGTAAAAAAAACAAACCAAAAAAACCCAAAATTAGGAGCTGGGGCTGTGCAGTGGGAGCAGGATGGGGACGGCAGATGGGCAGCCGGCGGCGTGATCCGCGCCGTGCTCACGGCAACAAGCGGCTCACTCTTGACTTTAAAAAAAAAAAAAAACAAAACAAAACCCCAAACTCACCCAAATCTAATAATAATAACTGCACTCTCAAGGGCTTGGGTGCTTTCCAGTTCTCACTACTATAAAACTAAAATTAGTTTTGTTGCAGAAGCCTCCAGTTAAAAAAAAAAAATAGAAAGGGAACCAGAGCAATAAAGCAAGGTGAGGTGTCGCAGAAGCAGTGCAGGACCAGGCGCCATGGGAGGAGGATTTGCAGCGGGATTTGCTGGCGCTGCCTCCGCTCACGTCGCCCCGAGCCCGCAGAGGGGCTGGGAGGCGGCGGAGCTGCTGCGTTTCTCCGAGGGGCTCTTTGCGCCCCGGTTCGGGAAATTTGTGTTTTTGCAATATCGAGGGGTTTGGGGTGCGGTGACGTGCAGACGCCCAGCGGAGCGCGTGAGCGGGCTGACGGCTCTCCCGCCCCTCGGGACCCTCCTCTCGCCAGGGTCTTGCTGGGAGCGGCGGGGCGGCTCGGGAGCAGGCGGAGGGTGCTGGGCACCCCAGACCCGCTCGCCAAGCCTCCAGCTGCAAAACACCTCCCGGCGCGCCCGCGCCCAGCGCAGATCCGGCTTGCAGCCCCCAAAACCAGGCACACCAGGGGGGAAAAACCCCCCAGTGCAATCTGTGTGTTACAAACCAACTTGAGTAGCTCCAATTAATCCTTTTTTTTCTCTTTTTTTTTTTATTCCTTCCACCCTGGCGGCAGCCGAGCACCGGCCTGTGCGGAGGTGTAGGGATGCGCCTGACCTCTGCCGCTGCCGGCGAGGCGGCCGAGCACACGGCGCCTGCTTCATTTCTTAGCGTGCAGCTGGGTTGCAGCTGGGATTTGCAACCTCCAAAAACTCCCCGACCAGGTCTCGGGGTTTGCTGGGGCGTCGCGGCTGTGGCCGAAGGATGGCTTTCCGCTTGCATGTCTTCTTTCGGGCGTCTCACTCGGGGTCGCCTTCTGCGTGAAGCCCCTCCGGCTCCGCCGCGGGAGCGTGGCTTGAGCCGGGCCGTCCTGCGCCGCTTCGCTGCCTCCTGGGCATGGAAATGTGGTTCCAATACAAAGGCTGAGATTTCCCTAATGCTTTCCATTTCTGCAGCCCTCTCTGCTGTAATAGGAGCTGGAGCTGTCCGGAAGAATGTCTACAATGCAGAAAGGGCAAAAAAAAGGATGGAAAATTCCCTGCTCAAAGCTACAGCGAAATCTCATCTGGCTCCTTCCTCATCACCCCCGGTGTTATTTACTGTTATTAATAATAAATAGCGCGCAGCGTCTGTCCGGGAGGTGTTTTGAGCTTGGGGTTTTTTGCAGCTTGCTTATCTGTTGCCGCAGCTTTGCTGTTTGCAGCGGCATCGCTCCCCGGGAGATGAGGGTGTTTCACAGCGCTCGAAAAATCAGGAGGTTTGGAAACACGAGGAGATGTTTAAAACTGTTCTCGTGGTTGTGACAGCGCAAAATACGAGTGTTACGTTATCCCGGCTCGCCAGCAGTGGGTTACGGGGCGTTTCGTGGCGCTGTGCTGTACACATCTCTATACGTCCGCGCCTGTGTTTGTGTAATGCAGCCGAAGCACCGCGGCTCCAGCTCTGGCGCGGCTCCACCCGTCCCTCGCATCGGTTGGGATCCCATCTGCCGACACGGTCTCGCTCCTGATTTGGTATCTGTGAGGGGGAAGTGGGTCTCACATCATTGTTTCCACTCGACGGAGGCACTGGCAAAGGGAGCGTTCCTTATTTAAACAGGTCCAGAAACTTGCTGGGAAGAAATCACTTTCCCGATGTATCAAGACAAATCATTTTTCGGCGGTATTCAAAACCTCCACCTCCTTCCCTTCATAAGTAGGGCTACCACATGTTCTCGTTCTCACTTAAACAAGGCGTAGCCTCAAACTTGAGGCCCAAGAGCAGGGGAGGAGGGAAAAAAAAAAAGGAAATAAAAAGGAAAAAAGGAGACTTGTTTCCCCGCCGTCAGCGGGAGCAGGGCGGGAGCGCTCGGTCCAGCCCGCGGCTCCGCTCGGCACCGTCCGGATGAACCCATTCCGGTATTGTCGGGACTGACCGACCATCTGCAGATGTTGATGCAATGCATCTATATTTTAGATACTCTCTATTTATTCGAAGTAACTTATGTTATTTATTTAGATACCATAGTGTGCCATCTACGTAATGCATTCTTTCTCTCTCTCTTTTTTTAAATATTATTTATTGATGCAAGTGGTGCCAAGTGCAGTTTACATTTATTACATTTTTACCATTTATTCTGAACATTGGGGAAAAAAATGCAGTATGATATTTTTTTTAAACGAACTTAAACTCGGGTGTGATGCTGTTACATACTCACGACGAAGTGAAAATAAAAGGAGGATTATATTGATTTCTCGCGGGTTATTTTCTTTCGCTGCTGCCTATGGCTGAGTGATGGTAGAGTGATGTCCTGTCCCCGGCACGGGGATGCCGGGGAAATGGGAAAGCTGGCTTTGCTTCTGGGAGCGCAGAGCGGGCCGAAGGATGGCAGGAGCTTGACTTTATCTTCTGGTTTCTTGCGGAGACTCCGTGCTCACCTGCAGACAGCCCCGGTTCCTTCATTTTCATCTGCTGCAACGCTGCGGTGATGCAAACCAGCGATTTGTGGTGTTCCCAAGGCGGGGTCGCTGCCTGCGTGCGTCAGGGCTGGGGTAGCCACAGAAATAATCATCTTTGCCCCCCAGTTGTAAAGGCGCTTCCAGTTGGGTTGGCTCAAAGACGTGCCAGTTCTGGTGAAATCAAATTTGAAAAAAAAAATAAAATAAGAAGAACACACAAGGTTTTGATAAGGTCAGCCGGAAAAAAGTTTCAGTTGCTCATCTGGAAGCAGTGCTGAAGTTAGAAACGTGTTTTATTTTATAGGGAAGACACCGCGAAGTCAGCAGCAGGCATCGGCGGGGTTTTGTTGCTCTTATTAGGAGGATTATGGTGATTGATAATTTGGTTTGGGTGAAATGTTGCAATTTGAAAGCCCGGCCAAGTTCAGGAAGCAAACACGTTTCAAAGCTGTGTGAAATGGAAGCATTGGTACCAAGGCTGCCGCCCCACTCACGCCAGTCCCGCCCCAGCTCCTTCTCCCTGCTACTGGTTTCCAGTAGCTCCTCAGGGGACAAAAGCCAGAGGAGGGCTCCTGGCAGCGGGGACTGAGCTGTTTAAGCCCGGTTTTAGCACACATTAACCCCATTTAACAGACACTGACCCTTTTAAATGCGCATTGCCTCCATTTAACATGGGTGTCCCCCCAGTTAATTCACCTTATCTCCGGTTACACACATTACCCCTCCCATTTAACACACATTGACTGCACTGAATGCACATTACGCCCAATTAACACATTTTACCCCATGTTAAGAGGGATTTCCCCCATTTAACAGATGTTCTGGCATTTAACGTGCATTTCCCCCATTTAATAGATGTTCTGTCCTGTGGAGCATCAGTGGCCCTGATGCGGGCAAACCCCTGCATCCACATCCTTTAAAAGCATGGCCCCCTACCCCAGTCTTTCCAGAAAAATACTTTATTTTCCCTCCCCACTGGAAAATAGGCTGAAAGTACCTAGTGCCCATGGTGAGACTGGGTACAAGCAAAACATCCCATCTCGAGCGAAGCCAGCGAGCCGCCCCGCTGCTCTGCCGGCCTTGGCACCGGGCAGCAGGGAATAACTGGGGAAAAAAAAAAAAAAAGAAAAGCCAAGATGCTTTTGAACCACAAAGGTTTATAGTGTTTTTTTGGGAATGGAAAAAAAGGTCTGTTTATATTCCCCCCTCATGCCACCCAGAGGCCTGACAGCCGTGGACGGCTCGTGGCCGAGTCAAACATTCACGCTCGAAGCTGCACTTTGTAAATATTTTATGAAGCATCTTTTGAGACTCATAAATCTCCGCGTGTGCACACGCATGCGTGCACATGTGTACGTGTGTGTGCTCCAGAAACTAAGAAAAGCTGCAGTCCTGCTGCCAGCCTGTCCAAATAAAAAGGGGGGGCGGGGGGGAAGGGCCAACTGAAGTTTTAATGACCAAATTGGAGTGGGCTGCTTGGAAAATCTGACTCCTCCAAAGGCACAAAAAAAAAATAGAAAGAAAACAAAAGTTGCAGGCAACAGCGTGAACTAGGACATGCTGCCGGGCTGGGGTGATTTTTGGGTGCAGTTTCTTGGAGATGAGGTGCGTGTTGCCAACTTTCATAGTGTGAGTGGGAGATTTTCACTGGCTGGTGCTTGCTTTAAAGCCCCAGCTTAAAAATCCAAGCTCTCAAATGATGTTCTATATTTGTTTGTTCATTTTCAAATGGGAAAAGTAACAGGCGGGAAACAGGATACTGAGAGCGTTCAACCCCACTGCTCAGTTTGAGCTGCTCAGAATTACCTCCTAGCAAGAAAAAACCGTGGGAACATAAACCCAGCCCCACCAAACTGGGAAACACAAAATAAAAGTAAAGACAAGAGTGTGGAGTTTGCAAGTCTTACAAAAAAAACAAAAAATCACCCAAACCCATGTATGTGGTGACTTCTCTCCCAGTATCTCCAGTAGTACTACCAAGAACGCGAAGCCTGGGAACAACGATATTTGTTGCTTCAGCTGCTGCTGGGGATTTGCTGCAAGGGAAGGAGGGAGCTCGACGGTGCTGGACAGCCGTGGAGAAAACCCTGTCTTAGTTTCATGTTCCCCCTCCAGCATCACTGGACAAACCCAGGAGCAGGTTTGGGAAGCACAGGGGGATATCTGCCCGTAGGCTCCGGAAAGCTGGAAATAATTGAATTTACAGGGTTAGTTCAGGCACCTTCACGCACCCAGAAGGACAGATCCAGCGACGAGGAAGCTCCAGCTGCTGTGTTTTCAGGATTTTGGTGTACCTGAGCCTTTTCCCTTCCCTTCCCCAAATGCAAAGCCCTGCTGAGCTGGGCTTGGTGAGGCTTTGTGTTTCTCCCCAGCTCTGCCTCTCCTCTTGGGTCCCCTCCAGCCCTGGTGTCTGCAAAGCAGAAGACAGACACTGCTCTAAAAACCCCACTTTCAATGTCATTATCTCCCTGGTTTCCCACGAGGAGCAGCCGCTTTCTCACCTCTTGGGGAAATCCCCCTGTAAAGCTCTCCCCTGCTCTGCTTTTTGGACCGTCTCTGCCCAAAAGCATCAGCTGGGAACACGTCAGCCTGCCTCCAGCCACCTTTGGGTAAAAAGAAGGGAGATTTGGGAGTAAACAGGGTGTTTTCACATCTTCTCTGAGAGGGACTGAAGCCGCCCCTCATGCTGGGACCTCCCAGCTGGGTGTGGAGAGGGAAACCCACTTCGGCAAGGAGGCTGCAAAGCCCAGCACCGGTGTTTCGGGAAAAGCCGGACTGTAATGTCTCAGCACAGTGTCCCAGCCCCAGGCCCCCACAGCACAGCCATCCAGATGTCTCCCTCGATGAAGTCCCCCCTTCCAGAGTTTCCCCAGTGCGGTGTCAGCTTTCCCATCCCCTAACCAAATCAGCACACGTGGCTGCATGTCGCCCACAGGCATCCCCTCCCCAGGCCACGACAGCACCGAGCCACCGCTCAGAGGAGGGGAAGGTTTAATGCGATATTTTGTCCGGCCACCCTACGTCCCCTCCCCAAGGACCATGGCTTACGCCTGGCTGGGTGCAAGCTCCCAACACCCCATGGTCTGCCCATGAATGCTTCAATGGAACTAAAATTCGTATTTTGGTCACTCTCTTGAAGGCTGCAGAGCAATTTGGGGGATGAGGGTGAGGTCAACATTCATAAGTCTGTCCCCTCCATATTTATGCTGCCTTTGCTCCTGCAGCCTTGAAGGCTGGCCGGCCTCGGGGTCTGCAGAACCCCTGCTGCTCTCCCCGAGGCTCACTGGGTCCCCAAAGAGACCTCGGACCCAGGGGAGGGATGAGGCCGACTAGCCTGGCTGGCCTTGACCTGCCAGAATAATCCCAGCTCAAGTGCAAAGGAGAGAGCCAATAACCCTGGTGCTGCCATTCCCCAGTTAAAAGTCCAAAAACCTACGGGACTCATCTCTTTTTAATAGGTGTTAAATGACTCCGGGTCTTAGAAGCAAAGGGAATCGCGCTTGGGAGGTTGGCAGGAGAAAACTGGGAATTTCTTGCAGCTATTTTGCCGTGTGGGTGCTCCCAAAATGCTCCCTGGCCACGGCTGGAGAGGCTGCAGCAGCGGGAGGCATTAACAGGGATGGATAAATTATGTTTGACTTTCCCCATAGTTGAAAAAGGGTTTCCCACAAGGGTAAATAGCCTAAATTTGGGAGAATTGGCCCTCTCTGCATGCAAGATGTCTACAAAATGGCTGTGTCAAGCCCTGTCCTCGTGGTTCCCTGTGTCAAGGAGCCCATGGCTCTTCCCGGTGCTCTCCTGCCATTCAGCATCCCCCTCCATCGATATCCCAGCCCCCTGCGTCACCGCGCACAGCCACCTTCACCCTGGCCACTGCTCCAAGGTGCACATCGCCTGCCCTCGGCCACGGAAATTGTTCTGCTTTGCAGAAATACTCCTCCTTCTGCTTCAGATAAAAGCCCTCCCTAGCCTGGGGCTTCGCTTCCTCGTTTCAGTCAGGGAGGTTTTTCAAGTTTCAAAAGGCATTCCCTTCTACTTAAAAACTACCCTGAGTTTCAATCTGGCTCTTCCCCGCCCCTCAGCAAGTGATTTACATGTTTGAGGTTGAACTCAACTGAAAACTTCCAATTTTAATTTTTTTCTTTTTGTGCTCCCCTGACAAACCTCTGGCATTTGCTTTCTCCCCTTCCCCTCTTCCCTGCAGCCAGCTCCTACCCCAACCTTACACCAGGGGGGCTTTCCCCACCCAGCCTCTGCCGAGCGCAAAGGTGCGAACACATTGGCATTTCCTTGTTCCCAGAGCGTGTCATCATCAAAGTCACCCAGCAAACACCACCAGTGCCAGATCTGACGGGGGTTCAGCTGCTCAGCCAGGCTTCTCAGCCTCGGCTGGTCGGGCAGGCTTCGACCATGCTTTGTGCTTTCCCTCTGTAAGGCTCTGGAGAGGCTGCTTCTTCCCCAGATTTTTTGCAACTTGGGGATGTCCTAGACCAATGGGTGGGGGAACGTTTTTCCGCTGAAAGGTTCTTAGTGAAGTTTTCTTCTGGGAATTTGTCTTGTCGCTCTTCAAACTGGTGCAAACCTGTAATTTCAGCTGCTCACAGTGCAGCATTCTCTCTGCGCCCCAAGCTCCTCTGCAAACCAACCTGAGCGAGGGCCTAAAGCAACCTGCTTCATGCTGCTGGTCTGGGTGGGCTCCTCAAACCTCTGCTTCTCCCTAACGTTTCCTGCAGGACAGAAACATTGCTGGGTCGCTTGACAGACTGAGGCCGCTGGAAGGAAGCTTAACCCGCAGCTGTTCACAGTCTGTGCAGAAGCAAGGGATGTAAAGCAGCAAGGGCTCTGGCTGTGCCCGGCCACAACGCCTTCCTCGCTTGGCTGTGGCAGCAGGGTTGCTCCTGGGTGAGAAAAGGTCCAGTGCCTTCCTCAGAAACAAGAGGGTTTCTTTCTTACCTTTGAAGACGAAATAATGTTGGAGTTAAGAGCATGAGGTACATGAATTGCACTGTACATGTATATACATTATAATGGTCTAGTACTCAAAAAGGCATGCAAAACAGCCAAACTAATTAAACCTTTTTAATGACATTGCTGATTTGCCAATCAGTCTGCTTTGATAACCTGCTGTTGATAATCGTTGCTTGTGGCTGGTGCATTTATTAAGGAGAATTTCAGAGCGCCCAGGGTGCGTTTCCTTCCACAGGACCAGGGCCAGTCCTGAGCCCAACTTCAGGGACAACAAACACCCTCCCCCCATGCCAGGTCAGGGCCCGCACAAGGACAGGATGAGGGGGATGGACTGAAGCTCCTGTTCACGAGCATTTGCTTCCCTGGAGTGAACCTACAGGTCGCTCAGAGGAATGAGATGCCAGCTGGAACTGAATTGCCTGTTTATTAAGATGTCTATTTAATGCACAGGGTGTTCTCAATAAATATCATCACCAAGCCTCCAGTGGGACCAAAACTGGGCTCCTGCCCATGCGCAGCCACTTGTTCTGCACCCAGCAAATGCCACCTTGTATAATTGGAAATGCTGTTGGCCAAGGGAACTGCCTATCTACCGTCGCCCACTGCTGCAAGGGGCATCTAAACCCCCTGCAGACAGCAGCCCTGCCCCAAAACACCCCAGGAACATCCCTTCCCTGCATTACATCCCTTCAAAACAGGCTGGAGAAAAATATTTCAGGTGAACTGAATGTGTTGTTCATTGGGCTTTACACTGTCGTTTCTTCCTGGGAAGGCTTTTAATGACATTCGCCATAGTCAAGCTCCTCTTGACTGCGTTCCTGCGTGCAGCATGGGTTGGCTCTAGCAGGTACGGGAAATTTGCATTTGCTTTTTCAAATGGAACACCACACTTTGCAAGCAGCTGGACTTTGTGCCCCTACATGCGGTTATCTGTCATTGCTCAGTTTAATCAAACACTCTGTTCTGTAACCGGCTTTGCTGGCAATGCCAGCAAAAGGCAGCTCCGGAGGCCACTGCTCAAAGCTGAAGTGTTCCCAGCGGAAGTCTCGAGATGGAAGGATTTAGCCCAGGGACAGGCATCATCTTCCAAATCTAGCAGGAGCAGTGAAACGGGCGACCGTCCATCCCAACTCCCCAGTGCTGCCCATTGACGGGAAAAGACTGTTCCTAGAGCTCACCTGCAGACTGTTATTTATCCCTAATCCACACCCATATCAGCTCAATCAGTAATCTTAAATTAAATTTCTCTAGCTGCTCTGAATTGAACTGGCTCTAAAGATGGGAAAAGCCCCAGGGTCAGTTCACGAGATCCCAGGAGCCTCACGCCAAAGGAGGAGAGATGTGTGTGTCTGCAGGCAGACAAGGCAGAGGCAGAAGCACGGACAAATATTTGGCAATAAATATTGATACCTCATGTATTGCTCCTCTTTGAAGCAGCCAGCAAGCACATGGCTAAGGAAGACGCGGTGCATTTTTCTACCTGAATTTCCAAAGGGATTCGCTAAGGTCCAGCAAGGGCTCTTCAAGAAACTAAGCAGCCGCAGGAAGGTCCCATCTAGACAAGTACCATGAGGAGGACGGCAAAAAGATGGAAGGGATAAAGGTTCAGATTTCAGAGTGAAGGATTTCCTCTTAGGCCTGTGCTGATCAATGTATTCAACCAATCTGCAAAGCAGAGAAAAAACAAAGGTGGCAAAGGTTGCCAATGAAAATAAGGGACTCTCAGTGCTAAAAACCAAGGTCTTCCTGATGGTCCTTCTGCTACAGAATGATTGCAGGAGGAAATGCAGAGGGAATTCTATGGAAATGTTTGCTAAATGCTGCTGATGGAGAAAACAATTGCATCTCTGTATGCACTGCTGGACTCTGAGTTGATTTTCCTCATGGAAACATCCTGCGGTCAGGACAGACCTTTAAAAAGCTCGGCTCGGGGATCAGTAGCAGTCGGGAAAACAAACTGAATGTCCTGAGGTATCGGCAGGGAGCCTGGGAGGGCACAGCTCTGTCCGCCGACTCCATGCAATGGGGCTCCCCTACCTGAAAATGAAACAATTTCCAGCGATGCAACCTGAACAGCAGCAGGAAGCTCAATAAAGGCCTTAATAAATTCACCATTTTTTAAACATGGGCCTAGAGGCATCAGCCAATGCCAGAAGTTGTGATGTTCAAGGCACAGAGGAGGAGGTAGCTCATCACGTGCTGGTTCTGAGCATCTGCTTGCCACAAGGTGCTGCAGGCACTAGAACTTACAGTTCCTTCAGCGGCACCCTTGGCACCCCACACCCTACCTGCACCAATCTGCTGCTGTTAGACCTTTCCTCAAACTCACATTGTCTCGCTCACCTGTCCAAAGAACAGCCTTGTAAAATAAAATGAGCAGTTTTCTGCCCATTTAGCATCCCGACGCAGCACCCCAAAGGCAGTCAGTGAGCGCCCCGGGCAGAGCAATGGCAGGACTGGGGCTGCGGGGCTGAGAGGGAGGAGTGTGCCAGTTTCTCCTGCAGCTGCAGGCAGCTGGTGTGGCCGCTCCTTCACGCCACAGCTTTGCATAGTACAAAGTCCTTGAAACAGGTTTGTGACAGGTATGGATATTTGTTTCACTTGCCCCTGTTGGCCACTTGCTTTGGCTCTCTGTGGTGCTGATCCAGGACTGTTTGCAGAGACCAAAGGTGAACTTCTCCAAAGACCAAGCTGCAGCCAGTGTAAGAAGTTGTTCAGATAACTAAAAAAACAAAGTAATACTATATCTGATGGTCTATTCTCAAGTAAGACAAAGACATAAAACCACCTAATTGCTTCCTTGTCTTTGTTCACTTCACAGCTCCTCTTGTCCCTCCATTTCTGCCAAATTCAATCATCCCGTGAAATTGCAACCTGCCAGCAACGACAAAAAGATTGCAGCGCAGCAGAGAGCTGAGCAAACAACAGTTACACAAACCACTTAGACAGACTGGGCACAACCTGATACCTGGCCTCTGTCGTCTGCAAGAAGTGACAAGCTTTGCAGACACGCAGGGCCCAGCCGTCCCCCACCACAGGTTTCAGCCACTTGCGCCACTGGAAGTAGCGCTGGTATCTCTCGGTGTCCCTGCTCAGCTCCTGCAGGTAATGCGCCAGGTCCCCAGCGCTGGCGAAGTCATCGACGTGGATGAAGGAGTCAGGGGGCAAGAAGCGCTCGTAGTTTTCTCGAGGAGGTCCCAGCACAACAGGGACGGTGCCACAGGACAAGGCATTCCTCCAGAGCTTCTCAGTGATGTAGTCTTCATGCTGCGAGTTCTCAAAAGCTAGGTAGAAGTTGTACTGGGACACAGTGGGGAGGAGCTTGTCCCGGGGCAGGGGCCAGTGATACTGCCCATAGACATCCACAGTGATGTGTTTCTTCAGCTCCTCGTAGTACTTCACCCGGTGGGAGTCTGCTTTCCAGTTGCTGACTATCCAGGCCACCAGCTTGGTCTTGGGTGGGATGCTGAGGGGCTGGGGCTGGCTGAGGAGCCGCAGCTCCCCATAAGGGGTGAAGATGTCCGAGTCCCTCCGATAAGACATGGTCAGGTTGAAGAGGTTGTCCATGGCGCCTAAGTTTGGAGAGTGACTTGGGGACTCCAGATTGAACCAGATCCAGCGCTGGGATGGGAGTCTGGGGAGCTGGGCCAGCCACTGAGTCTCTCTGTACACATCCCTGTGATGCATAATCACAGCATCAGCCTTTTGGGACCATCTACGGTTTACAGTGAAGTGGCAGTCCGAGGTGCCATAGCGCTCCGAGCAGTTTACGAAGTTAAAGCGCTGCCCAAAGGGCCACTTCCACAGCAGGACGGTCAGCCTGCGTTCACCCTGCAGTGGGGTGCTGGTATTTCCAGCACTGGCTGTTTCCACAGAGAGATCGTAACTATAATAGTCTGGCTCAGAAGTCCTGAACTGATGAAAAGAAACAAAGAAACAGGTGCTGAAGATGAGGCTGAAGAGGAAGAAGAGGAGGACTTTCTTGCAGGAGATCTTCTTCCCTTCCGCGAGCTCCATGAATGGATCTGCAAACACCACAGACAGGACAATGAGTGATGGGTACACACGGAGCCCAGCGGGGAGGTGGCTCTGGGTATGCAGCCTGGCACAGGGGCTCAGGGGACAGCGTGGAGACCTGAAGGACATTCAGCTCCGTCTGCCTCTTTGCGGGAAGAAGGGTCGCCTACAGAGCACCATGCCCAAGGCCCTTCCACACACGCTCGCCCACAGGGTGCAGCCGCCCACCACAGAGCCCAGGCTTCCCTCCCTCACCGCCCGCTGCCTCTCCTCGTCAGCCCCTTTTTCCCCCGCCTCATTTCCCAGCAGAGCCGCGAGCTGCCCGTCGCGGGTGCCTCGGGACATGTGGTGGCCTGCTCCATCACGGCAGGCCGGTGACCTTGGGGCCTGCTGCACATCGGAACAGGACCGCCATGTCCTCCCCATGGGAGACCGTCACGCCCCACGCTGTCATGTCCCGACAGGTTCTCAGGACGCCCCGTGATTGGCTGGAGGCTTCCTTTGGACCAGGAAGCAGCGCTGTGATTGGCTGCCTTTCTCCTTTGGACCAGGAAATGTTCATACATAAAACCCTATAGATTTATAGACAATATATAGAAGTAGATATAAAGGAGTGTACAAATATGTACAAATGCATTTACTTATTTAGCTACAGATGGACAGTTTTATATATATGGATAGTTGTGTCTATGTTTATATATATATACACACATTTATAAAGTTATAGAGATTAAAAACATATAGCTATAAAAACAGAGATATAAAATGGCCAGGCTGGGATCACCCACTTTGCCATGTCTGGGGTGGGCAGCAGCTTCACGCGGGCAGAGGAGTACCAAAGGGGTGGGGGGCACGGAGAAGTTGGGATGTGCCCGAGAGCTGCTACAGACCCTCCAAGGAAGCCACCAAGGGGCCCCCGGCAGAGATCCCGTCACCTCAAAGGCGAGCCCCCGCGCCCGAGCCCGGCCCAGCACTGGGGCAGACTTTGGGCTGTGCACGGGGCTGCAAGACACGGGCAACGCTGCCGGAAAACATGGGAAACCAAACCAAAATGCCGACTTCAGAGGAATGTGTGTGGGCACAATAAGGAACAGACCCGAATGGGGTCACCCAAAAGATGACATGGACCAGAACGGGCCAGTGGGCCCCTGAACCACAGACTGGGGTTTGAGGTGAGCGTCATGCAGAGGTGGGGCAGGGGGAAAGCTCCCTTTCCCTGTGGTTGTGGGGCATCTGATCTACCCGTAACCTGTTCTGGTGTGCAGGCTGGTGCTATGTGTGCTTCCTTGTCTTTCGGCTGATGATTGAATGTTTCAAAACAGCTCATCTGTACTAATTAACGGCGTTGTCTGTGTGTTTTGCTTCAGCATTCTTGAACAGTAGCCACAGCCTTCTCAGCACACCTAGCACCTGCATGGACACCACCTCCCCGACCCCAGCTTCGGACAATCCCCATCACAGCACCAGCACCACAGCGCTTTTATCACCAGCGTGCTTCTTGCTGCTCCTCTGTATCAGGTAACAGTCATGGTCTTTCAGGTCTGCAACACCCCGTTGCTTTTACTGATCTGCTTGTTGGGGCCTCTAAGAGCACGGGGCGGCTGTCTGTGTCCCAAAGCTGCTCTTGCAGTAGTGAGGACTGCCTAAGAGGACAGTCTTGATGCATGCTTGGTCTCTGCATCTTATTTGCAACATTGACCAAAGGACAAGGAAACCCGTACAGCACCAGCCTGCCTTCTGCTGTGGCCTTACAGGTAGCCGTAAGCCCCCCACAACAACAGGATTTCCAGCAGAAGCTGGTGGGACCGACACCTGTCACCTCTGATCTTCTATACCAGCCGTACCTATGAAAGGCACGTTATGAAAATATAGAGGGAAGCAATGCCTCCCTGCGATGAGAGGTGAAAACAGATGACTGCAGACCCCCTCCCTCCTGTACCTGGTGCCTGTCTCTCCCAGCCCGAGTCAGGTTCCTTCTTTAACTACCGAAAAAAGAAAAGACGGTTGCAACTCACCTCCAGTCTTGGTCCTAATGCAGAAGTGCTTTGTGAAGATAAGCTCTGAAGCAGATGACACAACCAGGAAAAGAGGAGAAAGGCAAGCACAGACACAGGGAGGGATCGGTGACGTATTCCAGGTGTACCTTGAGCTGTGTGTGCCAGTCACCACCACCTGAAACATGTCATGCAATAATAAAAGCTGTAACAAACCAGGACAGAGTGCTATTTCACAGATTACGGAACAGTCAGACAAAGCAACCCAGATACTTCTTGTGGTTAAAGCATACCTTACCATCGAAAGCACTTCTGCACATGCACTATCTTGCTTCCTTTGCCAGTCTCAACGCACAGGATTTGCTTGTGACATGCTTTCTTCTCTGCCTTGCATCGCAGGAGGACAGTCGTGTTTGGGAAGCTGGCATGGAGTGGAGGTGCAGGCGTGGGATTTGCAAGTCCCTCTGCCAGCAAACAGACTTCATGGCACACCTGCCTCCATGCCCACGCCAGGCCACACCTCCCAGTCACCTTTCCAGGATCTCAAGGTAAAGCACATCCTGTGACTGGTACCTTCAGCCATCACCATGAGATTCAGAGTAGACGAGTGCTTGAGCAAGACTGTCTGGGAGATGCCTCCCGCGTCCAGCACCGCCGACCATGTTTTGGAGCGTCTCCAGCCCAGGTGAACAGGCGTTGTACATCACGGTCTGTGGACGTGAAAAGGTGGTTTGTTTGCTGCAGCCAGAGTGAATTGATCTTGCATTGAGCTTGGCTGCACTTGGCTGGGATATAAAAGAGCCATTATATGTTATTATCAGGCTTAAATATATTCAGCTGTAAACATGAATTGTTAGTCTGGAATTAAATTCACAGAAGGAGTTTTAATGCAGGTTTGGGGTGTTTTGGGTGGGCAAGGAGATTGTAAATGGACAATATGGGGTGGAAGATTTTGCATTTCCAGGCCTTTTACCAGCAGGTGTGTGTTTCCTGGGACAGAGCTGGAGGTCACCTGGAGTGTATCCATTTACCTCCTGCAGACTTGGGAGCACTCCAGCACAGGTGAGAGTGAAAAAAATATACCATGGCTTTAGGGATGGGGGCCATAACTCATGGTTTTCTCACCCTAGGGTGACCCAGGCAGCCTGAAGTCTCACATCTCCTCACCTGGGCCTGAGAAGGTACCAGCCATTCAGCTGCTCTGCCTAGAAATTCCACCCTTGGGAAACAGTGACTTCTTACCCTCTCTCCACGGCACAGCCTTCACCTGTACTAGTAACTTACACAATAGGAGGGCACAGGTTCTGGATTTAATTCACCTAGAGGCTGAAATTTGGAATGGCCCACAGCCCAGCTTTGGCATGATCCAGCTAGAGCTATGCCAAATGTAATCCAGGTGCAATTTGGGAGTTACCAGGGCGTGGTGGTGCAGCCGCCCGGGGCCACTACAAGACATCAGGATAAGCTCTGTTGTGCTGTTCTCTTGGTTACAAATGCAGTGATTTGTGCATCAGACACCCCCTGGCCAAACCTAAGCCATCTGCTGCCCAAATCATCTACCAGAATCATTCAGCACGAGTTGTGGCCAGAAATGAAAATATTGGCCAGTCAATCATCTCAAGTTGCTGTAAATAGCGATCCAAAGGTGAGACCCGTTGAGCTCTCCAGGACCGCAGCGGGCTGTGTGACCCAGGATCTCCCCCTGAGCTGGGATGCCTCTCAGGGTAGATTTCTCAAGAATTGAAAGACTGTCCATCGACGATTTGCAAGGATTCAAAGGTCTGAATTTGCAAGGTTCACTGCCTGTCCGTTTATGAATGCTGGCATATAAAAGTGAGTAATCCATGAAACTCCTGAAAAGGTAAATTTTTATCACAGCTTAACCTCTGTATGGGTGGTGGGTGTGTACAGTTTGATTCAGAACTATTTGCCTGTCTGCGTGCAATTTCATTCAGAATTATTTGTGTGCCCGTACGTGTGATATGATTTAACCTTCATCTGTGTGTGCAACCCTGCTGTAAATTTCAGGTGACCCTTGCCATTTTCAAATCTTTAACTAAGTCACTATCTGATTGTAACAAATTCCATTGAGTCACTTTGTTAAATTGGCTGATGATGAAGTGCTGTTGATAATTATACAGTGTAATCTTGTGATCTGTCTCTAAAATATTAATAAAACCTAAGTTGCTGCTAAACAAGAGCTGTGTAACAAAATCCTATTCACAACACAGAGCAAGCAACCGTTCCCTACAGGCGGTCTGCATGTGGCCACTCCTTGGTAGCAAAAGGATTTCGATAACATGAACACGGCCCAGCCACACTGGTTAGCCTCAGGAGAGCAGATTTGTCCTACAAGCGTAGATGCAGTCGTGAAGTTCAGACACTAGCCAGCTTTCTGGCTGAGAGTCCATGAGCTCTGCAGCCAGCAGCACAAACAAAGACCCTGCATACCCAGATGTCCCCAGATGCAATTTTACTCAAGGCTGTGGAGGAGAAAGAAGATTTGAGTTTCCCAGCACCATGGAAAGCCCTGAGTTGAAGGATCCTCTAACACCAGAGAAGAGGCTTCAGGCAAGTGGAAAATTCAAGACTTTTATACTCCTGAAAGCCAGGACCATAAGGAACTTAAGCTCAGCAGGAGTAATTAATGTAAATTAAACAAATAAGCAAGTGTAGCGAAGACATGGAAAACATTCAAAAATATGTGAATTGAGAATGGTTCCAAGTGGCCCACGTGATGTGAGGTGACAGATCACTTAGTCCAGAAGATGATGTGAGATTGTAGCATGGACAGAACAAAACGGCCATTTGGGTAATGGACTTGGCAGGACCGAACACAGTTGACATGAACTTATTGTTAAATGATGAATAGTCTCAGTAATCCCTACATCTGAAAATAAATAATGCTGTGTTTTGGAGAACATTCCTGGTTACTGCGCTTGCTGACCAAGGAAGAGATGGCGGAGCTTCGGATGCTGAGCTCTCACCCAGGTGAGCACAGGAAAAATATAAGGCCTGAACTCCCTGTGCCAACGAGGCCAAATGTCACTCACCCAGCGTTGCTAGGAGGTGAACAGCTGAGACCGTTTGCCTTCAAAGGGTCACCAAGCACAGTTAGTCCACAACAGATAATCCACAGTGATAGATTTGCAAACACACTGAATTCATCTACATCACTAAACAAACGGGCCAGAGAGTAGTTTCTGTCGCTGAGGCGACGTGACCCAGCTTGACTCCCATCCCCACTGCTTCTCAGTCAACTGCAGCTGCATCCAGGCTTTTTGCTGGGAATAGTCCCTGCCCTGAGCTATCCTTGGACCATGTCTAGATGCTGTTTGAAGAGTGTTGTTTGGCGTGGGCTGAAATTGTGCCAAGGTGTGTGCAGTACAGATGATAATGGGACAGTGTTTAGACCTGTGCCCTGGCTCCATTTAGTTTCCCATTGCAGATGTAGCATGTGAGGAAAAATCATAGCCCAGGGCTACAGCTCACAGGTGAGTTCTTGGAAGCATTTCTCTAATCAGACACCTTGTACCAAGAAAAGGTACGTGTCCAAGGTACATGTCTCAGCCCCATCAGCAATCTATCCCTGCTAGTACAAGACATTTAACACTTGCGTTAAAATTAACTGGAAAAAGGTCTCTATGTACATCCAGTTCCTTTGAAAAGCTTCTGCAGAGCCTACAAAGGAACAATACCACATTTCCCTGCTCCAGTCACTTTGGGCAGAATGCAAAGAGTAAGAGCAGGGCAAAGCAGTGGGAGGAACGCAGAATCCTTTTGCAAACTCACCAGGGAGCTCTGCCCAGGGCGCTCACAGCTGCAGTCTCCATCTGCTCCCTGTTCATCTCCAGGTTTCCAGGAACAAAGATGTTTTGGGAGGTGATCAATAGGCAAATACCAGCATGGATGCAGAGGTAATCCTAAATATGCAGCTAGGCTTCAGCGGGTAAGATGGATAGGTCTTGTCCAAACATGATGACTATTGATGCTCCTCTCCATCACCCTCAGCCTTTTTGCCTCCACAGACATAAAAGAAGCATTAATAGGCACTCTCACCCTGCGAATTTCTTGTGTGGGTTTCCAGCATAAGAGAGGAGGATCAGGGAGATGGGAGGGGCCCAACCCCCACATGTACAACAGGTCCTAAGATGCTGAGCATGTATGCCTCACCATATAACCGCATGCCCTGGCTGGCATCCAGCAATGGGTTACTGATCTTCTAGGCTAGACCCACCTCATGACACAGCCCAGTAACAGCAGAGCAGAAAGATGCAGCCACCAAGAATAAATTTAGCAATGCCTGATCCAGAGCCCTTTAATGTCAGCAGGGAGACTGGGAGGTGAGCGTGGGCTTGGCAGCCAGCCCTGAACACCAGCAGTCCCCCAAATGCTGTATCCCCTTAGCGGTCTGCCTCCCTGGGTGGTGCAAATCTCATTACCACTGTCTCTCCCCACACCACCCCATGGTTTTGCTTTATCTGTATTATATCAGCATTTCTGTGCATTCGCTGGGACCCCAGCTCCTCCCGGAGGGCAACACCATCCGTTGGCATGGGTCATGGGTCCAGCTCCTTAGGGGAACCCAGGCCAGGCAGCCCCACTGCTGCTGCCCACAGGGTCCAGCCTCCAGGATAGTGGCAGGGAGTGGTGCAGGAAGATTGTGAAATGTTTGTGTTCCCAAGAGCATGCTATTTCCTTCTAGAGAAAAAACCCCAGCAATTACTTGTGCTGCACCCAGCGCTGAACCACACCAGACAGATGCCAGCGCCAATGGCCCCGCTTGCCCAGGTCACGTTCTCGCACAGCACTGAAAGGCTCCACTGTTCTCCTGGGGAGAAAACAAGTGATTTTTCGTCCTCCATCAGCTTTGGGAGTCAGAGATGCTATGAGTCTCCAGTATAGAATCATAGAATGGTTTGGGTTGGAAGGGACCTTAAAGATCATCTGGTTCCAACCCCCCTGCCATGAGCAGGGACATCTTCCACCAGCCCAGGGTGCTCCCAGCCCCATCCAGCCTGGCCTTGAGCACTGCCAGGGAGGGGGCAGCCACAGGTCCTCTGGGCAGCCTGGGCCAGTGTTTCACCACCCTCATGGGGAAGAATTTCTTCCTAATATCTCATCTCAGTCTGCGCTCTTTTAGTTTACAGCCATTCCCTCTTGTCCTATCACTACACACCCTTGTGAAAAGCCCCTCTCCATCTTTCCTGTCGGCCCCTCCAGGCACTGGCAGCTGCTCTAAGGTCACCCCAGAGCCTTCTCTTCTCCAGGCTGAACAGCCCCAGCTCCCTCAACCTGTCCTCGTAGGAGAGGTGCTCCAGCCCTCAGATCATCTC
>Ga0065711_1032029_pt1 | contig 28190 bp, 19 predicted proteins | sample Hoacrofraction12_FD_59098 | JGI IMG/M metagenome (GOLD analysis project Ga0065711, IMG submission 59098) | Hoatzin crop microbial communities from Cojedes, Venezuela - Epithelial fraction 12 v2 (version 2) | ecosystem: Host-associated > Birds > Digestive system > Esophagus > Crop | place...
GATGGGGCCAAGCTCTTTTCAGAGGTGCCCAGTGACAGGACAAGGGGCAATGGGCACAAACTGAGGCACAGGAAGTTCCGTCTGAACATGAGGAAGAACTTCTTCCCTCTAAGGGTGACGGAGCACTGGCACAGGCTGCCCAGGGAGGTTGTGGAGTATCCTTCTCTGGAGATATTCAAGACCCACCCGGACAAGGTCCTGTGCAGCCTGCTGTAGGTGACCCTGCTTCGGCAGGAGGGTTGGACTAGATGACCCACAGAGGTCTCTTCCAACTTTGAACGTTCTGTGATTTTGTGATTCTGTGAAAACAGAAATCCAGGTTGACGCAAACACAGAGACCTCACTGATATTGTTGTGAGGCCGCTCTCCACAATCTCTGAGAAGTTGTGGAGATTGGGAGACATCCCAGAAGACTGGAGAAAGGCTAATATCATCCTCATCTACATGAAGGGCTTAAAGGATGGTCCAGGAAATTATAGGCCCATCACTCTTACTTCATTCTCTGGCAAAGCTATGGAACGAATCCTCCTGGGGACTACCATAAGTCAAATGAAGCACATGACTGGTAAACGTCAGCACAGATTCACCCAGGGCAAATAGTGTTTGACAAACCTTCTTTCCTTCCACAACAAAGCAACCTGCTCATTTGATGTGGGGTGAGCAGTAGACATTGTCTACCTGGTTCTCTCCAAGACTTTCATCACGGTTTCCCCCAGCCTGCTCCTAGAGAAACTGATGCATTGTCTAGACAAGTGGTCTGTGCAGTGGATGGGAAACAGACTGACAGGCTGCACACCCAGAGGATGGTGTTAAATAGCTCCTTTTCAAATTGGCAACCTGTCATAAGTGGGATCCCCCAGGGATCAATATTGGGCCCAATACTGTTTAATATCTTCATAAGTGGTCTGGATGTTGGGATCAAGTGTATTCTGATGAATTCTGATGATGATACCAAACTGAGTGGGGAAGTGGACACTTTGGAAGGGAGATCCACGTTGCAGGAAGACCTGGACAGGCTGGAAGAATGGGCTAACAAGAACCTTATGAAGTTCAACAAGGATAAGTGTAAGGTCTTGCACCCGGTGAAACATAATCCAGGAGTGCAGCACAGGCTGCGATCTACTCAACTGGGGAGCAGCTCTGTGGAAAGGGGCCAGGAGGTCCTGGTGGACAGCAAGCTCAATATGAGTGAAGACTGTGCGGCTGCGGCAAAGAAAGCCAACAGGATGCTGAGCTGCGTCAACAACAGCATCACCAGCAGAGATAAAGTCCTTATTCTGCGCTACTCAGTACTTGTCAGGCTGCACATGGAACAATGGGTTCATTTGTTGTCCCTGCTATGCAAAAAACATGTGGGTACACTGGCAAAGATCCAGAGAAGGGCCACAAAGATGATCAAAGGACTGGGAAGACTGCCATGTGAGGAAAGGCTGAGAGAACTGGGTTTGTTCAGCCTTGAGAAAAGAAGGCTTAGGAGAGACCGTATCACCATGTTCCGTTATTTAGAGGGTGGATACAAAGAAGATCAAGACTCCCTTTTTACAATGAGTCACATGGAAAAGATGAGGGGTAATGGCTACAAGTTAATCCTGGGGAGATTCCGACTGGACACAAGAGGAATGAGAACAATCTCCCCAGTTGGAATAATCTCCCCAGGGAAGTGGCAGATTCCCCAACATTGGACACTTTCAAGATTCAGCTGGACAGTGTGCTGGGCCATCTTGTCTAGGCTATGCTTTTTCCAGGAAAGGTTGGACCAGATGATCCTTGCGCTGGTATTCCATGATTCTACGACTGAAAACAGAGATTCTCAGAAGATCTTCTGCCTTGGACTGAAATACTTGGGAAACGGAGAATCTGTCCATACCGGGAGCACATTCCAACATTTAATCATTCTAATAGTTAAAAAAATTACATTTAATGTAAATTCATCTAGCTTCAGTTTCCAGTAGTTGACTGTTCTCGGGCTTTTTTGGTTTGGTTGGAGTTCTTTAGTACCTGCATTTTCTCCTTGTGAAGGTACTTGTACACTGCAATGAAGTCATCTTTATCCTACTCTGATAAGATTCAGCTCTTGAAGATCTGTTTTTACAAGTAGGGCTGACTGTAAACAAGTCCTGTGTTTTGTTAGGTCTTCAGAATTCAGGTATTTTTTTCCTACTATAAAATGAAATGGAATTTCTACAACCCACAGTGCTAAAAGCAATATTTTTCCTATTTCATTCCAAATTATGGGTGAACAGTTTGACAGCATTAGACCTACCAGCAATACCTAAATCCCTAAAAACTTCCATTTATCATGCTTTCCCTTTGCTGACTGTCATTGAAGATGAGCTATTTGTGCACTAAATTAACACTATATTTTAGCTATGCAAAAAAACAAAACATTGTCTCCATTTTTTGAATTAAAAAAATTGAGGTACAATGTGGTAATGTAACAGTGGCAGTAATTTCATAGTAATCCTCCTATCCTTTTTGCCTCTTGCAACACATTAGCTTTGTTGGTTGGTCCAAATCTCTTCCTCATTAGCCCTCTCACTTTCTCACTTTCTGTTTTTCTGTGTCATATTTTCTGTACCTATGTTTTCCCATGGAGTAGTTGCAAAAAATAAAAAGAACTTGTTAGGGACAAGTTCTAAGGTAACAAAGGAACAACGCTTAAGATTAATACAAAAATCTGGAATTCAGGTATGTGTCATCTATGAACATCAGCAGGAATATAAGGAGATGGTTGAAATAGCACAGAATCATAGAATCATTAAGGTTGGAAAAGACCTCTAACATCATCAAGTCCAACCGTCAACCCAAAGCCACCATGCCTGCTAAATTATGTCCTGAAGTGCCATATCTACACGCTTTTTGAGCACTTCCAGGGATGGTGACTCCACCACCTCCCTGGGCAGCCTATTCCATTGCTTGACGACTCTTTCAGTAAAGAAATTTTTCCTAGTATCCAACCTAAACTTCCCCTGGAACAACTTGAGGCCATTTCTTCTCATCCTATCACTAGTTATTTGGGAGAAGAGACAAACACCCACCTCACCACAACCTCCTTTCAGGTAGTTGTAGAGAGCAATAAGGTCTCCCCTCAGCCTCCTTTTCTCCAGATTAAACAACCCCAGTTCCCTCAGCTGCTCCTTGTAAGACCTGTGCTCCAGACCCTTCACCAGCTTCATTGCTCTTCCCTGGACATGCTCCAGCAACTCAATGTCCTTCTTGTAGTGAGGAGCCCAAAACTGAACACAGTACTCCAAATGTGGCCTCACCAGGGCTGAGTACAATGGCATGATCTCTTCCCTACTCCTGCAGGCCACACTATTCCTGATCAAGCCAGGATGCTGCTGGTTGCCTTGGCCACCTGGACACATTTCTGGCTTCTGTTTAGTCAGCTGTCAACCACTCCATGGTCCTTTTCTGCTGGGCAGCTCCTCAGCCGTTCCTCCCCAAGCCTGTAGCATTGCATGGGGTTGTAGTGACCAAAGTGCAGGACCCGGTACTTGGCCTTCTTGAACCTCATACAGTTTGCCTCGGCCAACTAAAAGTCCAGGTAGATAACATCCACAGCCTTTCCCTTGTCCACTAGGCAGGTCACTGGTCATAGATGGAGATCAGGTTGGTCAAGCAGGACCTGCCTTTCATGAACCCATGCTGGCTGGGCCTGATCCCCTGGTTGTCTTGCACCTGCCCGGTGAGTGCACTCAGGATGAATTGCTCTATGAGTCTTCCCTGGCACAGAGGTCAGGCTCACAGACCTACAGTTCCCGGGATATCTTGTATTTCCAGTTTTCAGTGTTGTTTTTTTTTTTCTCAAGAGTATTATTTTGGCTGGAAAAGAACTCTAGCATTATCTAAAAGGAAATAGGAGTGCAGAATGTTAGATTGTTTCAGCAGCTCATAAGTACCTTATTATTTTTGAAATATCAGTTCTGTTCAGAAGACTGATTTTGTTATATCCTGATAAGCTCACAAAATAATTTGAAAAATGCCTCTCCAGTGTATTTTATGAATTTTCAGAATACTCAAAAATTCCTTTTGTCACTCAAAATCCAAACCAACAAACTACCCCCCCAAAAAACAAGATTTTGTTCTGAACATGAAAATAGACCAAGAACCCATTTTTTTTCTCATACTTTACATCTACTTCAAACTCCAAATCAATTTTGTCAAATTAAACATTAGGATGACTGAATCTCAAATGACTTAATCACTGACCTTTAAACTACAGTGTAGAATGGGAAATAATACTACACAATGGGAACTGATAAATATCAAAATGTCTTTTTAATGAAAGAGACATTTCGGCTGTTGATAATTGAAGTGACTTATTATGTGATCTGAAGAAAAAACAAGCTAGTACCTAAAAGCTTTTACAGCTCTTTTGGCAAACTAATCCTGAATAATAAACTAGTCACAACATTTTTACTGTTTTGTCACTTCAAAGGTGGAAAAAAATATTATGTGTATCAATAGCCATATTTTATATGTAGTGAAAAATTTAGCAAGATTTAGGCAGGAGAAAAGCTCTTCATTTTAGATTTGGATCCATACTTCAACATGTCAGGGGATTTCTGCTCTAGAAATTGTTTCCAAACCATCACTCTTAAAAGTAAAACAAACTACCCATATCTAAGCCTTATAGTCAAAATCATCCAAAAATCCATCTCTTCCTAATACTCAGCCACAGAAATTAGGAGTGCTAGAAGCCACAGTAACCATGAAAGATATAGACATAAATCAAGTTTATAGAAAGAAGATACACAAGATCCTGCAAAGACAGGGAACAGGAAATGAGAAGCAGTTGTACCATGCAAAAACACTGGACTAGTGTTCGGGGGTATGATGGAGAATGAAGTGAGGGCAATGTATTTGCTGTTGGATATTTGGGTTCTCCCTGCACTACAAACCAGGATAAAGTTTTATAAGTCATTAAAAACCACAGGAATTACATAACTGAAGCTTAAATGTTACCTTTTACTACTGGCCTTTTTCCGTTCACTGCTACCTGATTATGATTAATCCAAAAAGTTAGACTTGTAGTAGTTCTTAGGAGCGTAAATACTGCACATCAGTGTTTGTCGCCTACCATATGCAAAAGGAGTCTGGCATGTGGATGCTGCTGAATATCATCCTCAGTGTTTACCTGTATCTTTTTATTGGGTTTGTGTGTCAAGGTTTTCGTAGCAGGGAGGCTACAAGGGTGGCTTCCATGCAAAGCTGCTATAAGCTTTACTCATGTCTGACAGAGCCAATGCCAGCCAGCTCCAAGACGGACCCGCCGCTAGCCAAGGCTGAGCCCATCAGCAACTGTGGTAGTGCTTCCGTGATAACATATTTAAGAAGGGGGGGGAAAAACCCCAAACGTGCACAAGAGCAGTTGGAAGAGTGAGAGTATGAGAGAGAAAAAACTCCACAGACACCAAGGTCAGTGAAGGAGGGGGAGGAGGTGCTCCAGGCACCGGATCAAAGATTCCCCTGCAGCCTATGGTGAAGACCACGGTGAAGCAGGTTGTCACCCTGCAACATGTGGACATTAACGGTGGAGCAAATATCCATCTGTAGTCCATGAAGGACCACACACCAGAGCAGGTGGATGCATCTGAAGGAGTCTGTGACCCTATGGGAAGCCCACATTGGAGCAGGCTCCTGCCAGGACCTGTGGACCTGTAGGTCACCCATGATGGAGCAGTCTGTTCCTGAAGGACTGCACCCCATGGAAAGGACATGTGGAAAGGACCCACGCTAGAACAGTTTGAGAAGAACTGCAGCCCATGGGAAGGAACCGTGCTGGAAAAGTTCGTGGAGAACTGTCTCCCATCAGAGGGACCCCATACTGGAGCAGGGGAAGACCTCCCCCTAGGAGGAAGGAGCGGCAGAGCCAACATGTGATGAATTGACCACAACCCCCATTCCCCATCTGCCTGCGCCACTCAGGGGGATGAGGTAGAGAAACTGGGAGTGAAGTTGAGCTTGGGAAGAAGTGAAAGGTGGGGGGAAGGTGTTTTAAGATTTGATTTTACTTGTCATTATCCTACTCTGATTTGATTGGTAATAAATTAAATTAACTTCACCAAGCTGAGCCTCTTTTGCCCATGATGACAATTGCTGAGTAATCTCCCTGTCCTTATCTCAACCCAGGAGCCTTTCATAGTATTTTTTTCTCTGTCTTGTCCTCTGATGGGCTTGGTGGTCACCTGGCATCCAGCCAAGGTCAACCCATCACAGTCTTTGTATTTCTAAATGTCTTTTAAAAACCTGGTCCAATAAAAAAGGGAGGATTAAATGATACCTCAAAATGAGTGCTCAGAGTTTATAATCCTGGCACACATGCATTACATACTGTTCTCCACATACTGGTCCACTCTAGCTAAACACAAGGAAGTCTTCTGCTGCCTGACCAGGGTCTTCTGTCCTGAAAACTCTCCCTCTCTTGAACTGCCTGGGCTTCAGAGCCTAGTTCTGCTTGTGGCAATTCATCAGCTCCTTTTTTCAAAAATATAACCTTTTAATGATTATTTATGTTTCCCAGAAACACAAGAAGAATCTCATGTCTTATGCTCTCATGAAAAAAAATCCTTAAAGACAAAGTGGAGCTTTGTCACAAAGGGCTATGAAGAACTGTATCTTGCCTCCCATCAGCATAGAGAGAGTTACGCCACTCCACTTAAAAATCAGAAACTCTTACCCAGCTCCGGTGACTCGTAGCTCTTGCATGCTGGCAAAGTGGAGTTCATTCCAGAAGGAGTGATGAAAAAGTTGATATAAAACAGAATCATAGGGTCCCTTAAAATAAGAGTAATATAAGTTTCCTACTATGTAGCTGCTTTCTTTATAGAAAGCATCTATTTTATCAAAATAATTGTCAGATAATACAAACTAGTGACCACATTTCTTAGTTCATGGTACATGAACTGAACTTGATTATGCTGTAATCTCAGGGGAGCACCTTATTTATCTTTTTGTGTGTTGGTCCATTGTGATGACTGATACACCTCATTCCTCAAAATTTCTCTATTTCACAAAATGTTACATTCCAGCCCACTGCTTTCTCCCTGACACATTAGTACATCATACACTTCTTTCCAGGACAGCTAACATACCTTTTAAATGTCACTGAGGATGGAGTTCAGGTTTTGCACCAAGAGACCTCTAGGATTATAGCTGGACGCATCAAAATCTCACTCAGTTTTCAGAGATGCTGACTACAGAGACTGCAAGTAAACAAATAGCAGGGTACTCAGCTTGTGTGAAAATTATGCCAAGTAACGCAGGTGCTCAGAAACTTCTCTAAAACTTGTATGTCTCTACAGCTATAGATTATTAACTTCTCCTACTATACAAATATCTTCCGTGAAAACAAGAACATCACTTTTCCTAGTGACCATAGTGCAAAACCAGCTCACAGTCTACCAAATCTTTTTCTCAGCAAAAATTTCCTGGTCAGACTAGATTAATTTAACTGCTAATGAAGGTGGCAGCCAGTGGTTCAGCGTGCGTTGAGAGAGTAGAAGAAATGGAGAAAATAAATGAAAAACACTTGAAGAAGGAACTTGTTAAAGAGTGTATCTTGCTTAGACTGCCTCCTTTTAATTATTCTTACAGAAAGCAATCAGGTTTGGACTCATCTTTTTTACTCGACCTATATTAAGTCTTTCATTTTCCTCACTGACTTAAAGCAATGTTCTTTATTCTTCCCACTTCAAATGAAATATCCACATCATTTGTTAATGCAGGTTGTTCGTTGTCAAGGCTTGTAAGGGTCCTTCAGTTTTGGGCAACTCACTTACAGAGCCTTAGGCTTCAGTTCCTGAGATGTAATAAGGCAAACTGTAATATACAAGCCATGAACAGACTCATATCTATGGAAAAAAGGTTTCACTTTCGAATGCTCTTATAGCTCAGGGTAAATTCAACTCAAATCCCGTCTGACTAACATAGCATGAAAGTAATTCTTATTCATTGGAAATTAGATGGTAGCAGAAAAAAAAATCCTTATTTTATATAAATATAAGATTTTCCTCTAAAGTGGTTTTCTTTTTTGTCCTAGGGGAAAGGAGGGAGAGGAGTTCCAGGGGGATCTTATTCTCTGTTTTGTTCTTTATGTGTTTATGTTCCTATTTTTTTCCTATAATTTAGAAGGTGGGAAATTGTTCCACAACAGCACTTTAACTGCCTTACCACCCTGATCTCGAAAGATAAATTAGATGTTCATAGTTTACCATTCCTGCTTCTACTTTCATGTTACAAATCTAAGGAAAGAGATTTCGTGAACACTGAATATCCCATACAACCTGATGAACAATTCAGTCCTGAAATAATTTCTATGTCATTATTTCTGTGTGGTTTTTTAACTGTTGTTCAAAGAAAGACTAGGTTCGTACCAGTCATCAGTGCTAATGTGCAAATTCAACTCCAGGTTCCTCTTACCTGAACCAAAAAATGCAAGGTCCCACTTTCTTTTTTCATGACAAATTATAATAATTTGTCACAAAAAAATATTGATCTTTTAATAGCCACGTTATTAAATCTTCCTACTATTCCTTATTTCTCATAACAGGTACTACACTCTGCCCCTTAGATGTCCCAAGACATCATGAAGGCTTAGCTGGTTGTTCAACAAGAAAAGGGATTTCCCTGAGAACCAGTTCTTCCCAGATGTCTTGGGAGTATGGTGCTGCCTCATATTGCATCCTGTGTGGATAAAAGACTCGCAGTCCCTTATAGTATGGCATGTATAGTAAGACGTGAGTTTCTAAAATAAGAAAAAAATCTATGCTAACTTAAAAGTTCTCGTAGTTTTGAACTATCTAGGCAAAAAAATGCCAACGCTTAAATGTTGTTGAACTGGGAGAAGAATCAGGCTCTAAGGAACTAGTTTCAAAGAGTACAGCGAGTAGTAAAACTGGTTGAAAGATGTATTTGCTGCTACATTTCCAGAAAAATAGCCATTTATTGGAAATGAACCAGTTTTGATCGCACTTTCTTGACTCCAATCAAAATTCTCTGGAAAGAGCATCCTTCAAAACTAAGAAAGCCTGGCCAGTCAAGAATTAACAAAATGACATGGATGGCAACATCCCTGGGTTAGGAGCATGACTGCACCAGGGGGAGCAGTCAACCCCCCAACATTTTACTGGAGCCAGTCCACTTCTTTACACATCTCAATATTCAGCAGTCCACAGCCAGCAGCTGCCTCCACTGCCTTGCTGTGACACCACGGACCTGGGCCAGTAGAGATGCACATTTGACTTTACTCCAAACTCAGAAGATCAGAGATCTGATCCTAGCCCTTCAGCGCTATTTGAAAGACCATTACCACCGTCTGAAGACTTCACACAAAGTCAGGTTTTGATCTAGAAAATATTTTCTTTAGCAATTAATAGGATCTTCTGGCCAGCAAACTGACCTCCCAGTCAAGAAGTACACGGAGAAACGTCTGTGCACTCAGAGAATGCTCCTCAGTAGTTACGCACGCACAAATCTGTGAAACACTGTGAATATTCCCCAGAATTCAGTGCTACAGCATTGAAAGAGGGGGCTATACCCTGCTGAGTTCAGTCACATGAATAATCCCAGGGCTTTCCATGAGACTGTTTGTGTCAATAAGGCAAACAAGTTTTGGCCTGTCCTGAATATTGTTCCTCACAGACCGCGACAGGGCAGAGGTAATTATGTAAGTGAGAGAAAGGCAGCAGAAGCAATCCCTAAAGGCAGGATATCATTAAGATTTCACAACAGGCCCATTTTCCCAAGGGATCCAGAGGAAACTAGAGCCATGGATTTCCTGAGGCCAGACTCAGTGTTTGGCTTCATATACCCAAGTGCATTCTTAACCGCAGCATTCACTTGAAAGGCATAAAATTCCTCGGGAAGTGAACAGGATTCGAAACAAGTCCTTAAAAAAATCTCCAGACCCTCATCCTACACAATGCGGAACATGTGCTGGAAAAGAAAACCCCAGCATGCTGAAGGGCCAGCTTTGGACCTTTACCACATGCAATTGTCTCTGGTTAATAGCCAAATAAATATGTGCGTTGCAAGGTGAAGGATTTGCTGCATGTCTTCACGATCAAGGCATTGTCAATGAGAAGAACCAACTCTGTAGGACAACTCTGAAACAAGTCAAGAGGCATTAGGAGCAAAAGCAAAGCTCACCAATGAGCTTAACACATCCAACACAAGTGGAAAGAGGTGTTGGCTGTGCTTGGATGCAGATTCATTATAGGATCAAGAATCAATAAAATACTTTGCCTTGTCTTAGTGCTACAGCAAATTGTTTATCACAGGTTGGAAATGGTACTCAAAGCTAGCTAGTCACACCCTTGGTTGAAGAAAGTTAACGCATACACTCAGTCCAGGTTTGTTTGGGGTTTTTTAACCTAGTGAAAACTGAATTAGGCATTAAGAAAAATCACATATTGACTGCCTTTACTTACAGGGCAATGCTTCAGAAATTACTCCTTAAAGCAGGAAATTTCCTGCTGAAAATAAACCTTGAGACAACTGCCCCATTACATGTCTGTGTTCAGGTGACTAAAATTATTCATCTATCACAACAATGAAACACCATCACACTACTACTTCAGCTGCTTTGTAATAGGGAAAATCAATACAGCTGTATATGAAACTCTGCTATATAGTTTCATAAACACACACACACACACATACACCACACATATATCTAAGACAAATAAGAAGGTCCCAGGAACTAGAACCAAATTCTGATCTGATGAAGAGCGAGCATCTTTAATGGATTTAATGTGGGAGAACCTCTGTGTGTGAATCTTGCTTAGCTCTGTTATGTGGCAGTACTATTTCTGAATTGCTCCACTTCAAATTTTAATCAAATCCTCTCCTTTGTGTCTATAATACACTGCTTCATAATAACGAAGCTTAATGAACAGAATTAAAAGTTGATTAATCGTAAGCACAGTTAAACACAGAAATGCTTTTCTTCTTAGCCATAAAATCTGTCTACTGTTAAAAACTTGTCACTTTCTGGCCTCTCTGTCTTTGGATTTTTAACTAGTTTTTATGGGCTTTTCAACTCCTGCCTGCAATTCAGATCCACTTTCTGCTGTGTCCTGTTTGGCCCTTCATTCTCCTGCACCTCCACTTTCCTTTCTCTAAAAGCAGAAAGCCACATCAGGTTTAGAAAATTTGCGATCTATATCTCACATTGCCACAACCTTTTTTATGTAGTTTAACAGAACCTGTTGTATAATACCAACTCACAGAGTAACAACACAGGATGGAATTGTCCTGCACCCTTGCAGAGATTGACGCAGAGCCACTCTATTCACTAGCTCATTAGCTCATCTTGTAAGAGTATGGCGCTGCCTTATGACTGATGAGATCTCAGTTCAATCCTCAGCATATTTCCAACCTCTAAACATGAGAAAATGACAAGAAGGTTTTCTACGTCAGAAGGAGCAAGGAGATAAATAGCTGAGGGAGGTAAAATATTGAAAAGAGACAATAAAGATTGACTTTGCTAGGGGAAAAACCTTTGAAATAATCATGTTGGAAGTTTTATGGATCATTATGTACATATGTTTTTGTCGGATTTTGTCTTTCTTGAGTGGCCTTAGCTGGATCATGTTCCTCTTGTAGTCTTATAAATATCAATGCAGTCAAGGTTTCCATGGAAGTGTATTGAGCAGATGTCTCTCAAAGAAATAGCTGCTGTGAGACATCCCAATGTACTTAAGTGCCTATAGGCAGAAGAGATAAAGTTAGGCAAATATTAAAGAAGCCCTCCTAAACCCTTTGAAAATCCTCATCTGGGATATACTACCTGTTGAACACTAACTAAATTTGACTGATTTTAAATTATATTTTAAGTTCCTAGGTCACTTGGCCAATCAGGAAAAGAGCTATTTTTCCTCTATACGCAGAAATCAGCAACTATATGTTCTACTGTCCTTTTCTCCAGGAAGGAAACATGATTATCCAAATAATTTCAGTGTCCAGACATCTAAGGGAGAAGTATTAATTCTAAATAAACTACTTAAATTTTCTTGTTACCGGATCTTCACACGTATGCCAAGATTCAGAAAGACCCAAAAGGTTAACCAGAAGATTGAAATTTTTTGAATTTTAAAATAATATATGAAAAATGGAGATTCCTGGGATATTATGTATCTCATTTATGTATTTCTCAAATCTCTAGAAAATAGGCAGATGATACAAAGTCTTATCAAAAATATAAATGCAGTGTGTCAAGTGAAAAATAATAGTGATTAGCTTAACAGCATCTTGGGTATCTGTCTTTTATAACACATGATGTATTGGGAGTGTGTTTTACTCAGGTTACAGAATTAGACCAGTAGGAGGTCTAATTTGAATTAATATAGATGTACACAGGGAAATATTGATAGTTTTAACTATGATTCCTTGTAATATACTGTTGTATACATCTATAGTTTGGTCGATGGGGAAAATGAGCTGTATAGATTAAAATTATACAGTATTCTTGAAACACATATAAAAGAAGTTTTGAAGAAAACATAAAACAACAATTGCTTTCATACATCCAGACCCCAGTTCATGTGGCGCATGAAATTGCTGTGATTTTCCTTACTGTGCACAGTATCTTTAAAAGTCTAGGAGGTGCTTGACATTTTTCAAGACAAACTCAATAATATGTGCTCTGCTGTCTACCGCAAATTTGCATTTGTTGTTGTTTTGTTGCTTTTATCTCTGATACACATTATGCATCTCCCAGGCAAGGACAAGCAGACCATACTAGTGGCAAAGTTAAGGCTAGCCAACAAGAGGCATGCAGCTCCCATGTCAGGGCCACCATATGGCTTTCTGGGTAACCTTAATCCCTCTGGGATGAAACACACCTGCAGAGACTGCAAAGGCTGATACACTGCTCTTTTACCCTCAGCCACCATGGAGGAGCCTGTGCAGCATGGGACTAGACCCCAGGCAAGTCATTGGTATCTCTTTCCTAAAATCTCTGTCCAGACTGCTCTTTTCCCTTTCCTCTCTGACTTGTGTAGAACACATTTTGCATCTATGATCCAGAGTATTTAGGTATGCAGCTCTGAAGGGTATTTACCTTTGAAGGTTGGTTACTTACCCATGACAATGCTGAAAACTTTTCTTTCCATCCCAGATCACAGTTCAAAGACAGGGCATTAGTACACACACAGTTCTTGGCACTGAATACCAAAAGGGCTTGAAAATCAGACTCCTAAAGTGAGATGGCAACAGAAGCAGCCATTACCCTGTAGAACTCTTTCAATCTTCTAACTATTGGGAACAAAAGAACATATGGATAGCAATGAGCTCTCGTTGGCCTTAGAGTGCCAGGTAACTACACCAAGTTGTAGTCAATCTGCAGCTATAGAGAAATACAGCAAATATGCTCCAGCAAAATGTCCTGCTCAACATTAGACAGCCTGACTGAGTGTTTCCTGATAGCTCCTTACACTTGTGAGTGCCATTGTTATTTGGTGAAAAAAATGAAACCATGTTAAGTGCAGGAGTAAAATGACAAGCATCTTACTGTTCTCTAAAAACCCTCCCTGATTGCATGACACTCCTGTAGAATTCTGATTAAAAGAGAGCATTGAGAATCTCAGCTGGGAATGCAGAGGGATAAATGGACTTATCATCAACTAAATTTTGCACAAACTACCAGCCTTGGTTGCATTAATTTCAGAGCAAACTACTAGGGACTGCCACTACCCAGATGTTAGCATGTGGTCTCACATTGCATCATATACAGTAAAGTATTGCAAAACTTTTTTTTTTTTTTAAGAAAAACCACCTCTCATGCAAATAGAAGTGTTCTATGAAAAACTAAGGGTAGTATGACATAGAGCAGTAGGGATAGCTTTATTTATAATCTTGGAGACGGGGAAAAAACTATATGCATGGGAGACTGAGAGGTGTAGTCAGTACTGAAAGGCTAAAATCAGGAAGATGTGGGGAGTCCCGTTCTGCCGTGACTTTGAAGGTACCTTGTTATAGCTTAGACTTAGAGGCTAAAGCAGAGTGGAGGACCAGCTGGGGACAAAACAGACTAAGGTAGAACATGGTCATGTGTGAATGGACTATCTGTCCACTTTTCTTTTTCAGATGGTTTTCATTAAATTAGCTGCAGAGACAGAAGAGCAAGCCTTCCATGTGGTGAAGGCCAACATGGGAAGATTCCTCAGCCAGTATGATCTGGGACAAAAAATAAAAATAAGCCTGTTACTGAAGAAGTGTTGGTGATGACTGAGGTGCAGAATAAGTAAATAGTGAATGCGTACAGAGGGTCTTGAAGATGAGAAGAAATGCAGATTGTCTTCTTAAATATTCACAACATGCAACAAGGCTCAAGTATTTTATTACTCAAGAGTAGAATAAGGCTCTTCAGGATACCATTAATTGTTTAGGATATCCTGAAGCAAGTTCTTCCTCATCTTCATTTGATCTCAAGCTCTTTCTATGCATTATGTTACTACACTAACACCCCAGATGTATTTGGTGTTCACTGTCATTTTGTAGTAGTGAGCTAATGAAGCGGCTATAAAACAATGAGCAGCTGGTGGCACAGTACAAATAAATATTATTCAGCATTAATTATGAATGGCATGGAAGCACTAAAGAAAACTTTTCAAAATACATGTGATAATGCTTCCCAGCTCTTCTTCCATTCCCAGCTGCTGACTCATCTCTGAATTCTGCCTAAGTGAGGGAAGAGACCAGCAAATAGCTCTGGTTTGGTTTGGATGCCTTCCTACAGGCTGTGTACATGGCACTCGAGCAGTTCACTGAAACACTAGCCTGACAGCACATCACAACAAAAGACTGATATTTCTCATTCTAATTAGCCTGCATGCCACCGAAGCTTTTTGTTAGTATCGCACCCACTTGTGGCTGGGAGTAGGTAGAAGTGGTACAAGAAATCTGGACCTAAAATTGTAGAGTCCCCAGACTATTCTGCAGTAACAAGTAAGGCAACCATTTGGGGTTGCCCTACACAAAGGCCTAGTAGGGAAACACTGGCAGAATTAGAAGCACAAATCTTGGGGAAGGATGAAAAAAGAAATCTAAATCCACCAACACCATGTAACAAGCATGGGAGATGACAGCCAGGTTGCAGAATAGTCGCAACCCATCTCTGAGACTGTGGTTTCAGTGGAGATTTGGTTTGTACCTTGCAATTCTCTGGAATGCCCCAAGCTTGACATTCAGCTATGAAAATGGTGGTGTGAAGAGGAGGAGAGGACAGTCTGCTTTTGTGTTGGCAACAGGCACAAGAAGGAGACAAGAAATCCTTGTCTCTATAAATTATTGAAATAAGGATGTATTTAGTTTCTGTAGCTATCAATGATATTTGAGGAAAACTAAATGTATCGGACTGCATCTACCTATTTGTAGCATGCTGTATGGCCAATGCACCTGGTGATGTCTTTGAAATTTCTAAGATTTGTATTTTGTAAATAAACACATAAATAAATTAACAGCTCAAGAAATTTATGGTTTGTTCCTGAACAAAGGGCTTTTCAATATGCATCGAGCTATTTGTTTGGCTTTTAAATGAAATTCTGTTTTAGAAAGACGATGAGAATTCAGAGAATTCAGTGGAAAAGCACTGTATTGATGCAGTCAGAATACAGCTTCATTAAAGTCTTCAAAAAACAAAGTATTTAAGTTACACACTGAGGCCTTCAGCCTGCAAGGATTGCATGTTTATACTTGTCTATTCATTGCATTTAGTCCCATTGACGTCAATGTAATTACATTCAAGAGTAAAGTTATATACCATGTGTCGCAATAGATCATAGCCTGCACGTGTGCACAAATACTGCATCACAATATAATTTATATATACAAATGGTAAAGTAATTCCCTCTTCACACATTTAGATAGATAAGTCAGACGAGTAAATACTTGATTCAAGCAAAACTTAGTGTGAATGGGGTCTTTTACTAATGCACATCTTCAAAAAAGCAACTTATTTATAATTGAAGTTGAATCAAGGACTGCTATTTGATTTGGTAGCACATACATGGTTTCATAGGAGAAAAGAGGGTGGGTTTGTTTTAGATAACCAGGTATAAAATTAGCTCCTATGACAGTTCTTTCCAACAGATCCAGCGCGGAGCTGTAGAAGAGGGATGCTACCTTCATCTGTAGATGCAGGATTTTTCTGAAGGCAGAACGAGGTATGGGTGCCCTCCATTTCACAAGACTTCTGTATGAGCTCAGAAACCTTCATAAAACAAAGCAGAGCTTGATTACCACACAAAGAGAATCATGCTCCCACTAACTCTAGCATAGTTTTTGTTATTATTATTGGACTACTGGGGTACCCAGAAGTCAGGGAATTTCAATACCCACACATCCTCATTGATTATTAATGCCAGAACCATAACAATAGTGGCTAATAATGCAGCTTTTTGCTGCCATGTGAATTACACATCAATATTAATGAAGCCTTTGTTAACATTCACTGTTCTTTCCCTTCTGTGTCTCTGCCAGTGTTTTGGACTGGTTTATGCCGACAACACAGACTTAGATGTCAGCCCTGAGCAGGTCCTAGACATTTCAGAAAGGGCTTGTTTCACAAATGTACATTTAAATTAAGAAATATGCCATATGAAGGTTGCCTTAAATTGACGGTTGTTCAGTTCTTTCCCCCTACGCAAGACAGATGTAGCTTTATATGTTTGCATAACCTAAAAGCAGCACAAAGAGGGCTGTCTTTTATTTCAAAATATTATTACAACAGCCTTTATATATAAACTCTAACGCAATCATTCACAATTATATATGGTTGTCCTTCTGTCCCAGAATAAGACATATGAAGAAAAGGCAATGGTTCTGTGATGAGAAATGGAGACAAGTAGTTTCTGGCTCTGTAAGAAGCCTGTGGCACATCTCGCTAAGCAAGTTCATCCTGAATTCTGCTATTCTAAACAGGAAATTGTCCTAGTGCTTTGAACCTTCATATGAAATTTAAATGTAATTGCCAGAAGCATTACCTTATTAATAAAAGTAGAAAAGGATCATTACTAATTATCATGAGCTTCATTTGCATTTTCTAAACATTTACATTATCTAATCTAACTGTGTAGCAGATGCTTGCATGATTTCCAACTCAGCTCTTTTCCAAAACGAATACCCAGCACCAGTAAATAATAAGTGTTGCTTTGGACTGCTCCTGTCAGATGTCCTGTCTTACTCAAAAAGGAAATTCTTCAGCCGCAGAAGCAACACATTTTTTAATGAGTACCAAACCCCTTCATTTCAGTACAGCTAATCAACCTTGCTGAATGTTGCATCAACTGATCCTGTTTCTGTAGTAGATCCTGCAAGATATTTGCAACAAATTACCTCTTTGAAAGAAAGATTCAATTGATTTTCAGTAATCTAATTTAGAGGAGGCCAGAATAAAATCATACTGGGACTTAATCTCATCTGAATACAAACAGTACAAAAATGCCGCCAATAAGTAGCTGATGTAATGCTCCAACACACCAGGGGGCTGATGTACCAATCCCGCTCCCAGAGAGGAGAGCACTCTGCAATTCCCGATGGTGCCTCTCGGATTAAGACTTGAAATAGCACGTTTAGCATAGAATATCTGGAACTTAGTATCACAAGATAAAAAAAGAAAAAAAAAAAGAACACTAAAAAATAGGCTATTGTTTGCAACAGTTGTCATGAAATGGAAATGACCAACTCCTAGCTAGATCCGCTACGCACAGCAGCAAGCCCCTGGTGAGATAACACCCAGAAAGGAATGTTTTCATTCATGTGTTGTGAAATCAATGTGTCACTTCTCACAGCAGCAAAAGAGTAACAAGGAGTGCAAGGAAGTCAACACAGTCCCAAACCTGACCAAATCACAGGGTAGTTCTCACAAGAATTGTACTCTTTTAAACCCAAGGTGAGGGTGGTCTGATGATGTTGCTAGTAACCATCAAAAGCAAATGAAACTACTAGTGTTGCTGTTCCTTCCTTCAAAACGAGCTCTCCAAATTTTGGTGGGGAGTCAGGCAGCTGACTTCCAGCAAAACCATCGTTTTGACCTGCACCATCAAGTCTACTGCAGCAAAGAACGGACCCAATTTTACAGGACAGGATGCTCTATAAGCCTGTATCTAGATTACCTGGACTTCGAGTCAACACATTTCATTTATAAACATTTATTTGCTTATTTGCTGATTTACTGTGTAGATCTAGCGTAATTCAGCCCTCCATCTTACTGTGCCTGTAAAATGATGATAACAATCCCTGCTCCACAGGAAGCTCAAGGTTAAACTTACCAACGTTTGCAAAACACTCTGAGGTGCTACAGTTTAGACAGTAATATGAATGTAAAATATCAGTATACTATGGCTGTTATCTACAAATTCATCAGCTTCACCTGGAAATGTATTTTTTCTAAGGGGAAATAAAAGAATTCTTCCTTATTCTGTACTACAGAAATAACTACGTGAAAATGTAGGGAGTAATATTAAATTAAAATAATTGTAACTTAAACTTGGAGAACTTAGAACTTGCAATATACTGTCATCATCTGGGGCAGGGAACAAAAATAAATGGATGAAAGGATAAATACATACAGAAATGCACAGATGAATCACATTAGGAAAGTAGAAAGGATCTTCAGACCATAACCTCCAGCCTTACAGAACTGCCTTGTTTGTGATTGACTCTGGTTGTTCACAGTTCTGCTACATCCACAGGGTATGCCAAGAACACAAATTTAGGTAGAGGGTTAACATTTGCAAGTCTGGGAACCAGGTGTATGAACCATTACCCACTAAAATCATCTTCAGTCTCTGAGCATCCTTATTCCTTCACAACTTTGCAAATTACTGTCTCAGCTATCCTAAGAGTATTTTCATGTTTGAATTCCTTTGTCCCTAAACTAATGTAAAATTTCCTGGATGATTTGAAATTTTATGCCATGTTTCACACCCAGACCCTGGAATAAAACAAATCATTATGTTGGTTTTCTATATAGCCAACAAGAACAATGGAAACAAAAACCCTCATCTCTAGAGTTGAAAAATGAAAAGCTAGATCAAACGACCAAATTTGTCGTTACTGTGGCTGCAATTTAGTGAGTTTCCCTGAGTGTGAAGAGAACATGCTTTCTGACAACAGGCACTGTTTTGGCATTAACAGCTGTCCAAAACCACTTCCATTTATAAGCTCTTTATAAATGTCTGTCTTCTGGGATTACTCACATTTGAAACCTGCATTTTACCTTCAACTTGATTTCAGCAGCTGTCTGTAAGTATATACTCAGCAGGCTGACTTTCTGCTTTATTCTGTATTCACATGTTTAAAATATGCCACTGGAGAGAAAAGGATTCATGGATTAAGGTATTTACCCTACTTTCATTTTCTGTTTTCATGGCCCCAAACAGAAAGCAGCATTTCATGGTAAACAAACCCCAACATGGGCTAAAACAATTCCCACTTATTATTCACTGCAGCAGTAAAGTAGGATTTCAAAGGCTAGAAGACGCCTTCAATTTGAATCCTGATTCATTTGTCAGTAAATCTGTTTGCTGTTGGGAAGGCGTTTGCCATTCTGTTCTATTAGTCATTCAGTTAAAGCAAGACTTGTAATTAACACTTGTGATAATTAGGTGTTGGTTTGGTTTGGAATCAACCTCTGTGTTTTAATTAAATCTCAGGAATTGACAAAAATGGCTATGGGTTTTTGTTTAGCCAAATGATTAAGTAGTATTTTTTGTCATCTTTTTTGTAGAAGCCATGCTATTTTGTACCCCGAGCAAGCAGGAATGTTTCATTGTGCATTTAAATGAACGGTTTACAAATAATTACTATTTCTCTATTTAATGTTAATACGAAACTCATTCTAAAAACAAATCACTAACCTCACACAGAATGCTTCTCTCAACGGGCATATTATCTTTATGACAACACTAAGTCAGCCAACAGTACCATCTATAACACATGACTTATTCTTTATTGGAAGATGGGGAAAAAACATCCTAATATCCTCTCACTGAGTAAACCTGTTCCAGTAAACCTGTTCCACAAACATTTTGTCCACCAGCAAACAACCTGTCATGACAGATTCCAATTACAAGAAAAAATATATCTTAAACAAATGAAACCCTTGTGTACCTAATGGCACAATACAATAATTACAAAGACGATTGGACCGTCTGTGCATCAAATATATGGCCTTATCATGTACAGTCAGACTTTCCTAAAGTAGCTTGTCAAAGGAGCAGTACTTAAAAGGAAAGAGCTGAATGAGTGTGCTCCTACCTCTTTAAGTAGCTTACAAAAAAGTGAGGACACAGTTTTGGTGATCATTTTTCAAACGGTGAAAATTCCAGGTCAAAAATCAGTGTGAAATTAAGACCTTGGTAATTCATCCTTTATTTTTGCTCCAAGCATGGCCTCCCCTGTAGGTGGGGGTGCCCTGGGGAAACTACCATCACAGAGGGCATTTGAAGGGGGCAAAGAAAGGAAGAAAATAGTTGATTTGGTGGTGTTGTCACTGAGGAGCTCAGAGGGGCTGGAGTTTAGGAAAAGCCCAAACACGCCCTGGTCACTGAGTGTGCAAGAGAGGAGATGGCTATAGGTAACTCATCATAAGGAATCACAGAAACAGGGAGCAAGGCGTGGCTTGAACAAAATAAGAGTATGCTGTAGCGTATTGCCTAGGACACAGTTCGGGGCTTGGTTCTCAAACAGAATGTTCTTGGGAGCTGCATTGTCAGCAGACAGAATTAAAATGCTTAAAATACATTTTTAAAGAATCACTAAGCTTTTCATTTTAAACTTCCGAGGAGCCAGAATATTTACTATTTTAAAACAAAAACATTATAAAGGAATGTGCTGAAAAAGTGATACGCAGCAAGGTCCTTTCCTAGAGATATGTCTTTCCCAAATAACAGCTAGTTCAGAAATATGTATATTCTAAAACTAGCCAGTCCCCCACAGAAGAAAGCCAGTGAAGCTTTTACAGCAAGTTCACTACAAGCAAGGATTCATTACAGAGCCTTTTAAATGACTCTTCGGCGGAGATATGAAGCACACATAGAAAGCTGAGGAAAAGCTATTCATCATCCAGAGAGACTATTCTGCAATGTCTGGGAGGAGTCGCTTTACTTCACTCACCTCCCTCCTCAAAACAGAGATTAAATCGTATTATTTCATATACATCCAACTGTTCCTTGTCAAGTAATTTTAACTCAAAAGTTATAAATATGCCAATACATTAAAGGACACACAGAAGACGGCAGAATAATGACACAACAAGGTAATCTGTGCACACAGAAATTAATAAAGACCATTTAAACTCATTGGAAAAAGATAAAGCAAGCGAAGAGTTGTCCCAGCCTCCACTGCAAACAGTCTACAGATGCATAATGAGGATAACTATTACAGTGAAGGAAGTTCTTAATAAAACTGCTGGCTGAGTTTGATGTCAACTCTTTTTACTTCTTTCAGTACAGTTATCACTGAAACAGAGCTTTGAAAGAGAAGGAAAAGAGAAGAGACTGTGATAAGAGTAGGAGCAGAGGAAAAAAGTGAAAACCAAAAACAAGAACAAAAGTAGGGAAAATACAGGAAAGTCAAAATACTGAGAAAAAATACAGAAAAATAGATATAATGAACTGGAGATAAGAAAAACAAGGGAACAGAACTCAGAATCACGGATAAAGCACTAAGGAGGGAGAAAAAGCTGGTTTGAAGAAGATAGGAGAAGACACAGAGTGTAAAGCAGTATATGATAACAACACTCCCACCTCCAAAATAATTCAACATGAAGAATCTTGAAATCAGTGAACACGCAAAAAAAAGGACAGCTACCAAGTTTTAAAAATGAATAGAAGTCAATTTACAAGCATCATGCCCCCAAAATACCATCTTTCTCCAGTATGCAACTGCTGTGCTAAGGGAAGTAAGAACATTAATTATACTGGTTTTCATTGGCAAACGGAGGCATTAGGCAGTGAGGAAACTTGCCAGCGTCTTGCAGTAGTGAGAAAAATGGGACTTTTTGCTAACAAGTCCCAGTTCAGCTGCTGCCAGCATGCTTTTGGCTGGAACTCACCAAAAGGCTGTCATTCTTGCAGAAACTCTTATCTGAAAGAGATAGGTACAACCACCAGCCACTCTGTGTGAAAATGATCCCACCCAAAGGTGGAAATGACTTAATGCTTTCTAGCTTCAGACAGGTCATGAGCTAAGCCTTAGTCCCTCTCAAGAAGAGAAAAGAAGTAAAGAAGAATACCAATACTGTGGAAGGAGTGGAATCTAAGTCAGCTTTCTCACTTGCCCTCTTCAGCAAGGCAACTGGATTCCAGGCATTTAACTTTGGGCACCGGTATTTCTCATTCGTCTTTGCTTCACTCAAAGGCTCAGTGCTGGGGACAGATGGGTTTTACCAACTGTTCCTTACTGTCACAGAGCTACTCTGGATTTCTGAGCTTTTCCTCCCTGAATTAGACAGCCATAGTCTTCTTCACGGATCAGGACATTTTTTTAATCATTTTTTTTCTCCCTAAAGGACAAGCCTGTTTTATTATGTATGAGAAAATGAAGAAGCCTTCAAAAATCACAGGAGGCTGACAGGAGTGGGTGGCTTTTATATTAGATGAAGTCCCACATACAAAATAAACCTTCCACCGCCTGCATCAAGGGCAGGATGTCAGATAAGGTTTATCTCTGTTTTACCTTTTCTACCTCCTGCTTTCTCCTTCTTACTTTCTCTTTGATACTCAGATGTCCAGTTCAGGTAAACCTCAAGTGAAGTCACTGCTCTAAAGCTTCAAGATATGTACACAAAGAAACAGAAAAAAAAGGCCAATAAAGATTAGTGGAGTTTTTTATATATTGTAGAAGAACTTCGGTATGGTATCCCCAAAGTCCTGTCCAAAAGGCAATGAATTTAATAAGACTTTTTTCTTGCCTTTAAAGCACTTTTGGAGGAGGCCTTAGAAGAACTATCAGCTCTGTGTGTCCAGTGTAGCCACAGCAAAAGACAGTAATTTTTGGGTCTCTGAGGGTGCCTTAGGTTTCATACAATGAGGAGAAGAAGGAATTGTGATCATGAAATCAGAGCATGGAACAGAGTGCCACACATGCCACATCTGCCATCTTTTGGGTTTTGGTTTTGGCAAATAGAAGCCTGTGAACATGGATGGTGGCTGAAATCCTGTCCCTTCCTGTAACTTTTTCAGCTTCAGTGCAAAGCAAAATATATTAGGGCATTGAATTTAGTCTTAGAATTAACGTTGCAAAATCTAGCCATTTTTATCTTAACTATTGCAATATTTTTGAGGTGTTTTCTTCTCATAATCACTCCCCTAGCTGCGTTTCAGTGAGAATGTGAAATCCTGTAAATAACTCCTGCATAGTCCCAATTGGAAAGCAACTTGTGGAAGCACGAGCTAATCATGGCATTCATTTCCAGTAAAAAAAAATACTCTTGAAATGACTGATATTTTTATAGCTCCTGTGTTTCAAGTCAGCTGAAAGATTCCTTGTGGCTTTAATGCTAAAAAATACTAGGGATGAAAAAGAGCCCTTTTCCCCTTTCTCTGCTTATAGGTTCCAGGCCATAGCTTGTCACCACAAAGACTGCTTCCTAGCCTTTAGGGACCACTGGGAGAGAAGGATGCTGTTGGTAGAAGAAACAAACAGACCCTTGGCTCTAGACCTCAGCTCTGCCCAACGACGCTGACTGGAAGGAGAATAGAATGTTTGGGGGAAACTCCTGACTGCAGGGACCAAGTAGGAAACAGTGGTTAAGCCGCGTCAGAGACGTTGGCCTCAGCAGCTCCCTGCCTGCTGCAGCACCAGAGATGATACTGCTTTTGCTCCCGGTTCTGTCACAACCAAGCCCTATGTGTTTGTGCTAATCCATTTTGACTGAATTTTCCCTCTGTCTAGGTTCCAGACCTTCTGAAATGTCTTTTTCTACCCTTAGTCACTTGAACCTAAAGGAGCAAGCCCAAAGTTCACGGTGCTTTATTACTTGAAGACGGACTGGAAGGTAGTACCATGTTCTGGCTAAGGCTGAAGTGACATCCATCACCTCACTTGTCAGAAATAAGTAGAAATTTCTGGATGAATATGTGGATACAGTGGGAGATGGGGAAGGAGAGTTTTCCCACCCTGGGGAAGAGTTTTACAGAAAAAGAATCATAAAGCAGAGCAAAAAGGTGAAATTTCAAGTAAAAAATACTGAACTATGTCCAAGTATTTGGTCTTTGGATCATCTTCTTTGGTGTTTTAAAATGCCATACTCAAGTAACTGTGTAAATTTGGAAAATTTATCCCGAAATACTGTTAAAATAGGATGCTTTCTGAAGCCACTTCTTTCCAATAGGCAATGAACTGACATTAAGAACAATCAACCATTAAAAAGGCACCACATCAACAAAGGGGTTTTTACCAGAATGAAAAAGACAGTGAAGAAGGATGGAAATAAACCCTGCATCATCTTGGGAAGTAAGAAAAAGAAAGGAAGGAAAAGAGGAAGGAGGAATTTCCAAAACTTGCCCAGGTAATGGATTCCAATGGAAAAGCCAGTAAAGTATGTTAATGAATAACCAGATGTTCCAAAGCCAGGAAATCGCCTCTTCCCCTCAGCCATTTTCAGACTAGAGTGAACTCCCCTTCTTGCTCCCAGTCTGTTGCTACACACTGAATACTCAGTCAGATGCTTTCTGTGTGCCTCCTGCAACACTTACTAAAACCAAGGCAAGTCTTTGTACCATTTGGTTTTGGAGCAGTCTCCAAGAAGAGCTATGCTGTGGTTAATGCAACACTCCAGTTCTCTCCGAAACGTGACACCACATTTTCCGTTACAATAAGCTTTCCTTTTTTGTGGCCATTTTAATTATACACAGAATAAATTGTTCTTCTAACTATTGAGTCAACTGTTCAAATATTCAAAACAGAATTCATTCAGCCAGTTACTTTTCCAAATTCATGTCAGAGATTTAATCAAATGATCACCCTACTGTTTTGGTTTTGCTTATTGACTTAGGAATTCTGCCAGTGTAAGTTCAGTGTATCCCTACGTGTTTTCAGATCAGAGTCTCCATTTATAGTGAGACAGCACTCTGAAGAATTAGCATTTCCTTGTCTTCTAACATTCAGCAGACAAGATGGGTCTGTAGTATAACATGTCAGAGAACTACAAAGTCCCTTTGGACAAGCTTCTGTGAGAATTAGATCCTTAGGATTATTTGACAAGTGTTGTTTCTTTTTCTTTTGTTCCTCCTGTTGTCCTCTATGGCAGGTAGAAAATGAGCAATTAAAAGGATCTTATGTCTTCCTGTATTCAATAAAAAGAGATGTGTAAGAGGCTGTCATTGTGTCAACCCATTTCTTCATCACTGCCTTAAAGACGTGCTTTCTCATCTCCCACCCCACCCATTAAAGGGGCAGAAACTAATGTCCTCTACAATTTCTTTAGACAGGCAGAGGTGGCTTAAAGAGCAGTCCTGCGAATGCGCTCAGAAAGAAGTTCCACAGCTTCTGCAGGGAAAGGAGTTCAAATAAATTAGGGCTCATTGAGCATTATTACAGCTTGTTGCCTGTGGTATTTCCTCCCTCCAGGGTAAAGGAAATAATCTTGATTAATGACACCCCAAAAAATCATTCTTCTCTTTAATTCGCTAATTGGTTAATCTTTTATGACATCACAGAAGGCTGCAGCATTTGCAAAAAGTGGTCAATGCAAAAGCCAGATTTCCTGTGCATTTTCCATGTGTGCTTTGTTTCCTGATGTAATTTCTAACTGAAAAGGAATGAAAAATTGAAATCTCCAGTTTACATGAGGAATGGCAGTTTTGAGCTCCCTATCAGACACCTCATCTTCTCTACATTAGTCACAATCAGACAGACAAGGCTCTGTCTTGTTGAGCTACATTTAGCAGTCTGTCTGAACTGCAAATTTAGATGACATCCAAATTACACAGACTCAGCCAGTAGGTTACACTAATGCAAACTAGGAGAAAAAAGAATCAAGACTATTGATTTTTTTGGTCCTTTCTCTGTCATATTCTCTTAAAGGCATTTACCAAGGCTTTTAAGATCTTCAGCATCTTCACAAAGGAACAAATTACGTGCAAATAAGACTGCCTTAATCTATTCTTCCCTGCTTAGATTGTTCCTTTTGTACAGTCATTATGCATTTTTTATGCTGCTGTTGCACTTTGCTTGATCCACTTTCATGCACCATGTGGTCAATATATATGTTGCAGAGTAACTGTGGAAAAGCACATCTCTTGCACCTGCCTATGATAATCAAAACCTTGTTTGTTAATTCCCTGCAATCCAAATACATCACACATTGCTCTGCTTTTTCCTGCAGCTGTTTCAGCAATTTGATGTCATATTCTGCAGAAAGATCTTCTGACCACATTTCCATTTGCAGACTTGATTTTTGCAATGAATATTTACAGGGGGTTCACAATAATCTCACTAATGTGAAAAGCAAAGACCACAGATTCTAATGACAAATGGAGATGATTTCCAAAGCTCTGAACCTTCACAACAGTGTCAAAGCCTGGCATCCCTGTCCCTTCTGCCTCACGCTAACGTGACTCAACTGAAGCCCCAAGGAGCTCTACTGAACCCATACAGTGAGACAATCCATTGGTGTGAATTTCTAAACTCCACTGAAGGCACCAAATGTATATATTCTTTTTTGCCTACCAGTCCCTGCAGTGGAGCTACAGACAGTATCCAGCTCAATAGCAAGTTACTGAGAAAGAAGCTCTCAAAAGACATACTCCTTGGAGCAGTCTGTCATTTCAGTGCAGGTACACCACCTAGCACAGCAGACCAAGGACTCAAGTTTCTAGATGCTACATTAAGTAATAAAAATAATAACAGCTTCATAGATTTTAAGTGCTTCCGGCTTTGAACCATCTACCTACCAAGAGAAATAGGAAAAGCTTTTTCTAGCTGATCTCACTAGGCAGCTGTATAAGCTTTTTTAGGCATAGTTAGCAAACTACAAATTCATTAACCGCTACATATGGTACTGTCACTTTCCATGAAATCTGAAACTCACATACTTTCCTTTTAGGCTGTGCACATGCTTCCTGTCGGAGTCCAACGTATGTGCCATCAGGCAGTAATATGCCCCTTATGCATTACCATTTGTGTTTGTTTGATTTTTTTTTTATAGGCTCCTAAGCTTCTGACATTTCAGCCTTCAAAATTATATGCCCTGTTTTTTATCCTGCACCTACAAAAAGGAATCAATCCATTTGCCTTTTTTTTTTTTGCATCCCTGCTAGGACTCCATCGTTCATTTTCTTCCCTCTCGCGTATTATTAGTTCATACAGGAACTGGGGTTCATACTGGCTTTTGGTGTTTTTTTCCCCTCCCAGTTGCAGGGTTTGGGGTAAGTGAATTTCTCCCAGGTAGATAAAGTTGGCCAAATGCTTTCTTCATCCTTTTTCCCCTCTTAGTACTTTTTTCCCTCCAAGAAGGCAAATGTCTTTGCAAAGCTCTAAGAATGGTCTCATTTATCATTCTGAGCCAGGTTAGCACGTTTTTCTCCCTACCTTGTAAAACACAGAAATGTTTCCACTCTTCAGACTTATATTTTCCCTATCATTGATTTCTTTTTTCTGACCTTTCTTTACTATAATTCTACTTCTGGCCTATCCCTTTGCTGACCCTGATGGAATAGAATTGAAGCAAAGCATCAAAATTCCTTGAAGTTTATATCTCTTCCTTCCTTCTTTTGCTTCTAGCTCTGACAATCTTTTAACTGTTCTCTGTTCCCACTGATTTTTTTCTTCTGGAGCTCATTCGAATCACAGAAATAGCTTGTTTAAGGTACCTGCATATTGCGCTGGTATCCTATGTTCCTTTTTAATCAAAATATCAAGTTTACACCATTGCTACAGTCTCATGTCATCTCAGAGTCACTGCAAGATAATATAAAGATTGAGCTGAATTTGAATGAACCCCCAAAAATAATTTGAATTACAGAAGCATGCATGGTTGTCATCTGAACATTTCTCTCTCCCAACCAGTTTAATCAGAAACGTGGTGAGAGCGTGCAGGGATGTGACGAGGAAGGCCAAGGCTCACCTGGAATTGAAGCTGGCCAGGGATGTCAAAAACAACAAGAAGGGCTTCTTCAACTGCATCAGCAGCAAAAGGAAGGCTAGGGACAACGTGGGGCCGCTGCTGAATGAGGCGG
>Ga0065711_1032031_pt1 | contig 28185 bp, 21 predicted proteins | sample Hoacrofraction12_FD_59098 | JGI IMG/M metagenome (GOLD analysis project Ga0065711, IMG submission 59098) | Hoatzin crop microbial communities from Cojedes, Venezuela - Epithelial fraction 12 v2 (version 2) | ecosystem: Host-associated > Birds > Digestive system > Esophagus > Crop | place...
GCACAGGACCTTGTCCAGGCGGGTCTTGAATATCTCCAGAGAAGGAGACTCCACAACCTCCCTGGGCAGCCTGTTCCAGTGCTCCGTCACCCTCAGAGGGAAGAAGTTCTTCCTCATGTTCAGACGGAAATAATCCAATCAAGTGAAGGAGAACAAGTGAAATACCAAAAGAGAGTGCAGCACTGATGCAATCCATTATCACCAGGGTGTTTTTGTTTGATCGTTTGTTTGAAAGGTCCTTGGTATCTTTTTTAGTGTATTTCCCTGCAACCTCATGTCTTTGGCTAGCAGGAGAGCTTCCTCCTTACTTACTCTTTGGTCTGCCGTTAGTGATGGTGGGTAAGGAGGACCTGAATCAGTGGAAGATGTGTTGTATGGCATCCCGGTAGTGAATGCTGCCTGGTGAAGAGCTTCCTCAGTGAGCCCATTTTTGGGTGTAGCCATTTTCTGTGTACCTGATATACTCAACTTGCACTGGGAGAGTAAGGGAGTGGGTGAGATGGAATTTGATGCCTTTAATTTCTCACCACCACAAAGTCACTATTACACAGTACAGAAGTTCCAAGTTCCAGGGCAGCAGAACAAAATTACCTTTTCTTCAAAAGAGGACGGGACTTTACCTAGAAGATCTTGCAATTATATGATGTCCCATGTTGTGCTGCTTCTGCTGTCTTCAATTTTATCTCCTCATTTTTGTTTCCTGTGACCCAGAGACTGTTTACTTTGCATTGGTGCTGAAGCTCAGTTCATAGCACTACAGTCCCTGGTCTCCCTTTGTTACTATCCAAATGATACAACTTGGTTCAGGCTCTTATCTTTCCTGCTGGCATTTGAACTTACTATACAGCTTCCCAGATCTGACCATCCCATATTTTAATATAATATCCTCATTAGCTTGTAGACTGCCTGTATCACCTCTCTGAGAGAAACGATAGTTAACATGCTAGTATGCATGTTCCACATTTCTAGGCAGACTAATTGCCACTTAAGAGAACATGAATAACACCATAATACACTGCTCAATATTGCAGCAGTGCAAGGTATCATGGACAAACAAGGTCCTGTCACCACTGTGTGTTACCTTCTGTTGTTTCTACTAAACAAGTCTGTAAATTAGCAATCCATTACAAAATTGGATCAATAGCAAACATTTTGTTACTGGTATAGAAACAACTTAGGGATATTTTACAACTCAAGTGCTTAGTGCTTTCTGCTCACAGTCTGATGGAAAAGATAAAAACAAGACACATGATAATAAGGTTGCTTTTGACTAGTGAACTTCTGATTTTTTTCTTATTATGTTTATTCTATTGTTTGAAACAGCAGTTGGATCTGGAGTGTGGAAGGGGCACTGTGAGGAAAGTTTGTTTCTATAACAACACGGTGCACAAATGGAGTTCCCTTTCTTGGTTTCTTTCCTGAAGTGGAAAACTACCAGAGTTTATTTCAGATGCAATGTACTGGATAGCATTAGCGGTGTCTGAGACAGTAAGCAGAGACAGAAGGAGTTCAAAGCAATGCTTGTTTGTTGGGAATGTTGTTCTAGGGAGATAAACCTATTACTTTTTTTCCTAAGCTTTTTTAGAGCTGCGTGTCTGTGTGTTCACCTGCAACCCTGTTGCTGGCTCTGCTTTCTAACCCCTCTTTCTGCTGTGAATATTTTAGGAGGGAATCCTATTGGAGTATTGTGCCTGAGTAAAGTCAAGTCATGGCCACCTTAACATTGAACATCACTGGAAGAACATGTCCTAAAAGTGAACGGAGCCACCTGTCTTCCCATTGTCAAAGAAAGAAGGAAACAGAATGGTTTGGGGGCTGCCTGGGTGAATTTATCACCAACCACAGTGCCTCTGACGGATGAACAGCTCCCACCTCCACATTCACCTCTGCCTCTGCATGCCTGGTAGCACTTCTTCATTCTGTTACTTGCAGGAGCCCCAGGATTATTCAGCCAGAGGCTGGATTAGTCCTGTTTAACCTCGTATGGCGGTGACAGAACTACTAGTAACATTTAGGAAGATTCACAGTATTGCTGATTTGATATTACCTTTGATGCTGTCATCTCCTCTTGCACACATACTGGCACGTGGGTGTCTAACTTTCACTGAACTGTACACAAAATACCAACTTACAGAAGCCTTTTCATGTCTGCTGAAAAGCTGTGGTTTTGTGACTAAGTTAGGCTTTGTTTTTGAGCTGTTTTTGCATGGTTACTCAAATTCATGAGGGATATTTTAGGAGATGCACTCAAAGACTGCATTTCCAAACTGGAGACTCCAATATATTAACTTCCTGTCATTGCTCCCTTTACATTTTAGTTTCTTCTGATATCGGCAAGGAAATTTATTCTGCCAAATTTATTTAAACTGTCAAAAATGCAAAATTAGAATATCCTAACTGTGATTGCTACCTATGGATATCTCTGTTCTCTTTCAGGTCTCTTCCAATACCTGTTTTTAGGTTATAATTCTTGTGCCTTTACCTGTCATGCATAAGACTGTGTAATTTTCACTCCTTGTAACTGGTCACTGCAAGTCAAACCAGCTGTTTTGACTGGTTTGCACCTTGTCCCATCAGGATTCACTGGCCAATGTAGAACAGATAATCTTACAAAGTATGTTGAAGAGGAAAAGGGGAACATATCAGAGTAGAGCAGCAGGCAATAGTGGGTCAGTGGGGGTCTGTGCTAGCATGAGTCTTGCAGTGCTGGGCCTTCTGCTGTCCAGATCTGTGGCCTGGCTGGGTGAGCTGGGTCCTGTTTCTCCTCCATGTGGAAATCTGGGCAGGAGGATTATGTAGAGGATGTGGTCAGAGAAGGAGCAGCTGATGTTCCTTGGGGCTTTGCCCCAAGATGCAGTGGAGCTGTGTCCAGAAACAACTCCAAGCCTTGTGAGAGGGAAGGACTCCCTGGTCGATGAACAGCCAGAACCATCTCCAAGGAAGAGCACCTGCTGGCTGTTTGGTCCTTTTCTCTTAATTGTCTTTCACTTTCTTTGTGGTAAGGTGTGTGCATTTTATCTAAGTGGTGAGGGAAGGAGATGCAAGAGGTGGGAGCTCTCATCTTTGGTGTTGGTAGTCTTAACTCCATTCTACTATCTGGAAGATCACTAATATTATCTGCTACATCAAAAAAGCCTATATCTGTTTTCTACAGGAGAAGACCTCAAGCTTAGCTTCACTTACTTAGGCACCATCTCCAGAGAGGCAGAGAATGATACTGGATCATAGGGAGAGCTCCTTTTGGGGAGGATGCAGTGTGCATGCCCTCAGGAAGAAACGGTCTTCCAGCCCTCTTATCTTCTCATGTGGAAGTGCAGACAGCAGTACTTCTGCCGAGCTGCATGCAGGGCTTGACACAAATAGAGGAGTCTTTTCCCTTCCACCATGGAGAAGAGAAGAAAGGCCATGTATCTGGGAGGTTAGGGGTTTTTTTTTGCCACAGATGGGATGTACATCCCCTCTTTGGAATCTTAGTTCTAGCTGAATGGTAAGATAGGACTGCATGCAGTTGGAACAGTACAGGCTTGCACACTGACAGATTGCTGAAGCTTATTTTCAAACGTCTTATTATTGGAGATCTTCCATTGTGTATTTTAAGCCACTGATATCTTGCCGTCAATTAAATGAAAACAAATTTCTGTTACTTCATAATTTAAGGGGGGTCTTTCAATAAAAATATGTTTACCAACAGTTACACATACGGAAGTGTTTCAATAATATTTTAAGTACACTGCAATTAACTAAAGGTGTGAAATGTAGTTGCCTGTGTTCACTGCTTCACAAGCAAAGCCTTACTTTCAATGGCTATCAAGGTTACTGGGCTGCTTTCCCATATATACGGCCATTAAAATTAGAAGCCTTATCTCTGGGCAGAGATGTTTATATTTTCTTTGGTTTAGATAATTCTTTCAGCTAGGAAAGATGTAGTCTCTGTAGCTTAAGCAAATTCTTATCTCTTTACAGTTTCAGTGAAACACTGATATGTGAAACACTGGTGGATTGTTCTATACTTTTTAGCAATTACTTAATACAATATACCAGTGTATAATGCAGGAAATCTTGAAAAACAACTGTGGATTTCTGAGAAGTACCTTTACTTTTAGCTCAGAGAATGTTATTGTGGTTTATGCAGTCAAATTATAAAGAAATAGATTTGGTTTTGATGGAAAATGCATTCACATTGGGACATGTAAGTCTATAATTATAAAAGTAAGCCTCCTGTGGTTCATAAAGCTAAAATACTCGTGGGTGCACAACTGCAACAGTTTTGTGCAGAAATAGAAGTGCTGAAGCACATGTACATTTCTGCATGTGAATCTTGGGTTCACATCAGAAAAACTGGTTAACTTTTTTTGTAACATGTGTCTGTGTTGTGGTATTTTTAGTCCTCTCCCGATACTTCACAGCACTTGGAAGTGGCTGAGGTAAATCACTGGCAGAAAAAAACCCACATGGGACTTTAAGTATTTCTAATAATAGAAATAGTGACAATGGAAAAGAATTATTTCCAAGTCTGGTTCATTGCACAGCTCCTAAGTTGTTTTTTTTTTGTTTTTTTTTAAATGTGCTGGAGCAAGATAATTGCAATAGAGGCATTACTTACTTCAGGTGTGTGACAGCTAGTACATAAATTAGCTAAGTCTGTCAAAAGACAATTGAAGTCATATAAAGGTGCATATTGTTGGTGGTGGTGTAGCCATGGGCTCTACTTGTCACTTCAGTCATCTTGTGTCAGCTGAAACTGACTTTTTCATCTGTGAGGACTGCACAGATTCTGATGAGTTTCACAATCATTTACAGAATCACAGAATCACAGAATGTTAGGGGTTGGAAGGGACCTCTGTGGGTCATCTAGTCCAACACCCCTCCCATAGCAGGGTCACCTACAGTAGGTTCTAGAGGACCTTGTCCAGGCGGGTCTTGAGTATCTCCAGAGAAGGAGACTCCACAACCTCCCTGGGCAGCCTGTTCCAGTCCTCCGTCACCCTCCGAGTGAAGAAGTTCTTCCTCATGTTCAGCTGGAACTTCCTATGCTTCAGTTTGTGCCTATTGCCCCTTGTCCTGTCGCTGGGCACCACTGAAAAGAGTTTGGCCCCGTCCTCCTGACATCCAGCCTTAAGATATTTATAAGCATTTATAAGGTCCCCAAATAAATAAAATGTTTAAATACAAGTTAGAAGGAAAAGACTGCATTCATGATATTTCAGGTGTGCTGGGAGCTAGAAGTGAGGCTGCCAGAGACTTTGTTCCATAAACAGAACCAGAAGTATGCTAAGAGACCTGCTGTATATTGTAATGTTTCACATGGTCTACAGGTGTAGTGTTATCTAATATTTCTTACAAAGGTAGTCATCATGGGAAGTTTCTTCCTCGCTGCTACTGATAAAGTTAACGTGGTTCTATGGTTCCTTTTGCCTTGCTCTCAACTTGTTGCACATATATTTTTGTACATCTTCCTCCTTTTCTAGAGATCACTTGGACAGCTGAAGTCGCATGCATGGGACCCCACTAACGTCTGTCAGTAGCTCTGTTCCATCTTGCACTGACATTGGCGGGTGACTTTGGCAAGTCAGGTGAAATATTAGCCATCCATCTCTAAGGCTGATTTTGAGATATGCATAGAATCATAGAATGGTTTGGGTTGGAAGGGACCTTAAAGATCATCTAGTTCCAACCCCCCTGCTATGGGCAGGGACACCTTCCACTAGACCAGGTTGCTCAAAGCCCCGTCCAACCTGGCCTTGAACAACACTTCCGGGGAGGGGGCATCCACAGCTTCTCTGGACAACTGTTCCAGTGCCTCACCACCCTCAAAGTAAAAAATTTCTCCCTTATATCTAATCTAAACCTACCATCTTTCAGTTTAAAGCTGTTGCCCCTTGTCCTATCACTACATGCTCTTGTAAAAAGTCGCTCTCCAGCTTTTCTGTGACCTGCTTCAGTTACTATGGAAGGCTGCAATAAGGTCTCCGCGCAGCCTTCTCTTCTCCAGGCTGAACAGCCCCAGCTCTCTCAGCATTTCCTCATGGCAGAGGTGTTCCATCCCTCTGATCATTTTTGTGTCCCTCCTCTGGACCTGCTCCAACACGTCCATGTCTCTCCTGTGCTGAGAGATCCAGAGCTGGATGTAGGACTCCAGATGGGGTCTCACCAGAGCGGAGCAGAGGGGCAGAATCACCTTCCTCGCCCTGCTGGCCACACTGCTTTTGACGCAGCCCAGGACACGGTTGGCCTTCTAGGCTGTGAGTGCACACTGCCGGCTCCCTACATTTAACTAACTTAACAAACCCAGCTCTACACTGATACTGTGCTCCTAAATAAGATATACAAAAAATGTGCACAGTGACTTGTTTTTAATAAAATAATATCAGTATTTTTATTAGAAACAGTGCTTTCAATTGAGCTAGAAAACATATTAATTTACACCACTGAGAATCTGACACCATATAGTAAATTTCAATCTGTTTAACTGTTCTCTTATCAATATAAGAATTTATTGGCAGATTGGTAACACAGAAGGAGAAAGAAACACAAGAAGCAGTTTTGGAAAATTCTTTTAGGTATGTGCTACAAGTCCACAGTTAATAATGATGTTAAATAGACATGACAGTGAAGAGAACAGACAGAGGGATGAGTACAGCAAAATGGAGAACAATGTGAATGAGTCTCAAGTAATTGTTTATTGACTCCAAGCTCTGGTATGAATAAATGTCCAAGTATCTATGTACTTTCCCAGTCATCTGATTTGTTCCCTAACTAGGTCTTCCAGAACAGCTGGGAAGCCTTTCTCAAGAAGGTATTTGATTCTTTTGCAGGTAGTGTCTTTTTGAGATATCCTGGTACAGATATTGGGCCGTATTTGACAGCACTAAATTCTAGAGAAATTCTGTTGGATCTGAGTAAATCCATTGTTCCTCATAATTTAAACATGTAAATTCTACATTACGTAAGACAGATATTACAAAAAAAGTATTGTACATAATTTTGTTGAAGAAAAATGAATCTTACAGACTCAGTGTTTCACTGAAGTGTGTTGACTGCATTGACAATTTCAACTAAAATTAAAAAGCCTTACCTGCTGCATTTTTTAGAATTACATTGTATTTTTATCAGTACAAATCAAAGTTAATAGAAAATTGTCAGCTATGAATTATGAGTTCCGAACTTGTATTCCACTAGCTAAAATACCACTTGTCAATAAGTAAACGAAGCAGCAATTGCCACATCGCTGAGAACGACCCATTTCTGTAATGATGACCAGTTAGCATATCAGCATAATCAATGTTTTTATTCAATATTCTTGTTCTCATTCAATATTGCTATATTATTGAAAACTCATTTTAAATGCTTTGTGGTTAAAATGTTTATTTTACAGAACAAAGAGAATGAAATCACAAAAGTATTTCTGTCTTTTGAAAAAATAGATCGGTGTCTTTGAAATGAAATGGGTTGATTAAAAATATAGATCTTTCCAGGGCAATAGTAATATTTTCATTTATTTTTTCGTATTCATAATGTGAAAAAGAGATAGTTTCCTACCAGGTTCAGCAGAACCCTACTTCCATTTTCCCCTTGAATTTTAGTTCAGACAAACAAGATAGGCAGGTAGCACAGAAGGTGGCTAAAAAATTCTTGATATGCAAAGGCTGGGGAATATTCTGTGCGATAATTTTTTTTTTTCACCTGCCCAGTTAGAGTCCTCATTAACACATAGGACTGTGGAATAGAATAAACCAGAACAATACACTGGCTGCAAGCCATGTTTCCTCAAGGTACACGCCTTGTAGCTTATGGTGGTCCACCTGAATACTGGTGAGCGGGAAACAGACATCCCCTCATGGTGACAGTAAAATCCTCCACATGGTGCAGTGTGGTGGCTTCTCTGCTAGCCTTCAGCTGTGCTAGAATGGATTTGACAGAAAGTGAGTCAGGAGACTGTTAGTCTCATTCCCATCACAGCTCTGCTTAGGACAGGATCTGGCCTAGAGTACGTGTGTGGTTATACACCTGGCAACAGAGTGTTTTCATTCTGGGTGCTGGGTCAGATCTTCCCTTTGCCTCCTTTCAGTTTGGTAGTTTTGCTGTTGAAGAGGAGGGGCATGGTTGTTCCAGGATTTGAACTTTGAATATTTTTCCTTTTTCTGGGGAACCTCTCTTTTGAACGTACTCTCTGATTTTGGTAATTTGTTTGATTGTGAACTTAAAAAGAAAAAAAAGGAGAGATAGTAGCATCACCTCAATATGTGAAACCGTTTAAATCCTCTGTATGGTGCCAGGCATGTAGACAAGGAGTCCAAGGAGCCCAAGGAGCCCAAGAAGTCTGAGGCTTCTAATTAATGAGTAGAACAGTTTTGTCTTTAGAAAGCAGTAACACCACCTGGCCTAGCTGTTCGCTTTCCTCCACCGCCTTCTCCCCAGAGGTCCCTGGTGAGATGATCAAGGTGCTCATGAATCACTTGCTGAATTGATGCTATTGAGAGTCTGAGATAAAAGGCACCATTTTGGTGCTCTGTAGTATTCTAGGCTGCAATTCCTGGACTTTCAATAATGGCATTACTGACAGCCTATGAGCTTAAAGTCCTTTAGGCTTTCAATTCAGAGCAGTTAACCTGGCTGGTATCCTGTTATCAGTGAAGCTGAGAAAACTTGGAGCCCAGAGCAAGTGAGGAGCTCGAGTATGTGCTCAGGCAGGGTTCATAACTGCACCACTCTCTCTGATAGGGTCAACATGCTGCTGGAAGTGCCCGAGCTACCAAGTTTTTGACTCCTGTGAGCAGCAAGGTAACCAGCATCTGATTTGCAGAAGAGCTGTTTCTCAAGGCCAGGCTTTCCAAGATGAAAAGAAATTAATTCTTCTGTCTGAAAGGACTTGTCCTAATGAAGACTCCAACTTGTAGAGAGTATAGATAGTTAATTTTCATACCCTACAAATGGTTTTGGGAGGAGTGAGCCGTTTCAGAGTCATATACTAAGTAAGTGGTAGCAAGCTGAGCAACATGTACTTCGTGCAGACTTTGTGACATACCATGAAACTCGTGGTTCATGCCAAACAGTGTAGTGGTTTCCGAGCACATAAAAGTAAATAGGATTCAACTTCACACTGACTTCCTGAAGCTTCTACAGATCCTGAAACAAAGATCATCTTCACCTTGCACACAATACTGACATGTTCATGTAACGAGCACTTACTGCAGCAGAGCGCTATGTACAGTTAAACTATGTATAAACCTCTTAAACTGATGAAGGGTACTCAAAGCGCTCTGATAGCAAGCCTGTCATCCATGGTACTGCTTCAGGAGGAATCCCTACAGAGAACCAAAAGGAAATGTTGGGTAAGATGTGCATACAGAATATTCCCTCTGATATACAGCTTTGCAGAATATCGTGGCAGTCTGAACTGCGCAAAGGCCATTTATAGTGGTGAATAATAGTATTGAACTGTGAGCACAAGAGCTATAAAGTCAGGAAGATCCCCCCAGCAAGGCCCCTGCTTGTCACAGTGTGAGCCAAAGAGGTGAGAAAGGGCCTCTGAATCCAAACAGAGAAGGGGAACATGAAGGCTCTGCATGTTCCCAGATGCAAGGTGCTTGGGGGCCAAAGAAACCAAAGCACCTTTGATGAGAAGGTGTATCTGCAAAACAGCTCACAGATGTGCACAGTCCCAGTGTTTGTCTCATGCAAACAGACAGCTTGCAGGCCGAGAAGATTTATTTGTGCTTAGAAAAGATTGAGTATAAGTCCACGGTAAAAAGTAAGTTTCCTTCTGGGAAATACAAATGATTTGTGAAAACATTGTTGACTTAGTGCTTACACGCTATACTGTAAACAGCAGATGTAGATTTTACATAGATGATATGAGTGATATATTTATTATTTTTAAATGCATAAATGTAAACAAGAACATACAAATATCTGTTCTAGATAAAAGCAAACTTTATTTAAAGAGTCCTTGTGAGGCAAGTGACATTCAAATAGAATATTTTCTAAAGCAAGAAGAAAGGACTGGCTTTATAGTCAGGTAAAGTAGATGTTCCCTTCCCATGAAGAGGCTTGAGTTGTCAAGAAAGCAAATGCTGAGGTTCCTTAGTAATTCTTTCCTAAGTTAGACTTGTCTCAGCAGGTGTACAAGTATAGTCTGCTGGAACTAGCAGTAGAAATGGATCCAGGAAAACAAGTCAAGTTGTGGGTTTGAACACCCTAAGATTCCCTGCTATGCAGAGCTGGAGTTTGAGTTGAGTGGTATTTGTACAGAGAAGTGCTCCCAGCACTTTAAGAGGTGGAAAACTTTACCCATTCTTGAGCAGAGGGTCGCTAGAAAAGGGGCCCATCATAGAGAAGAGATAATTGAATTGAATTGATGGTTGTTTCATTTGACGAGGATAAACTATTAGGGAATCTGTATTTTTGCTTGAGACATAATTCAATTTTATGTTCAATCTCTAATTCAATCTCAATTTTTGCATATTAAATATATTGTGATTAATGAAAAATAAATGGTCAAATGAAAAAGCAGTATGTTCTTCCTTTGTTCAAAGTTGAACATGATCAGAAATGTTACCCGTCTGAATGGAGAGTTATAGTACAAAAATCACAACATTGATTACTTCAGAAACATAATTTCACATTAAGACTGTGATCTGACTGGTTTTGATTTAGTTGAACAGTTCAAGCTTGGATCTGAAGTTGTCTGCAGCGTAATTCAGCTATCTGATTGCCCCCATGTGTGTGGTTAAGCTACCCAATCATCTTGTGCTTTTCTTTCTTTTTCTACTCTTATTTAGAGTAGATTCCATTCTACAATTCGTTCTTTCATTTCTGTTTATGATTTCCATTTTAGTAGGGTAATAATAAACAATTTCTTTCATTGCTTTTCGTGTGACTGAAAATAATTCTTGAGATGTGTTACTTCAAATAAAATTGACCAAAGGCACAGTTCCACCTCCTTCAATCATAGGAGCACTAAATTTGGTGTGAACCTTCTGTTATAAATTCTTCCAGGATGCAGTTCTTATGCTTGAGTTCTGGTTCATGCTCCTCGGGCTTTGGTTTCATTTATTTTAGCAAGTGTTTTTTTTAAAACATTTCCATTTGCAAAGTGAATTTTATTTTGGTGAAATTTGGGGTTTTATCACTGTGTCTGTGGCCTGTCTACACATGACACCGTGTCAATGACATGCATTGATCAGCCCAGTTCTGCTACATCTGCCAATGTTAGCAGTGGATCAAACAGCTGGTGTTGCTAGAAGATCATTTTAGTTCACCCTCTAGGATGACAAGAGTTCTTGCCTGCCATGCAAACAGACAAGGATTTGCTGTTAGTGCATTCTACATCGCAGAGATTTTAGCTTTCAGTTTTTTAATCCAATAAATTTTTTTATCAAAACTAGTTAGCTGTGAGTGTGCGTTAGCAAAGCTCTATCTAAAATGTACATGATTTTTCAGGCTCCCCGTGTATTTTATTAATGCTCGAAAAAAAAAGAATTCCATGTGCAAATAATCTGAGTCATTTTGCAATAAACAAGCTGTTATTTATGTATTAACATTTCCTGAAGAGACAGTTTCTATAGAACATCAGGAAGCAGGCATAAAAGCGAATATGGGAAAAAACGGTGACAGAAACAAGTAGCTGCATTTTGCAATTGGCTGTGCAGAAACATTCCATAGCAATAGGTAGGATCACATGCAGTACAGATCGCTTGCTTTTGTGAGTTGGCAGAAAATGTAATTAAAAAAAAGAAGTGACATCTTATGTGACAGAACCTGAGTAGGCAGCACAGCATTTATCACCTCCTGTTCACTAGCTTTTCTTTTTTAAAATTAGTGAGATTTATCTTATATGACGCCTACTCATGGTCTTGTTGGCATGAATGAAAACAAAAAAAGAAATGTAGCGATGTAAAATAACACCATGAGTTGCTGCAGCCAACAAGAAGGGACAAATTAGTCCCCGATTCTATGAAAAAGAACTCCACAAGGGTGGACACAGGCCCCAAAGTGTATTACTTCCTAGGGTTATTTTTGTTTGTTTTTTTTGTTTGATGCTCATAAATTCTGTTGAAGTAAAGCTATATATTGAGCTGTTTTCCACAAAATGAGGATTGGTCTGAGATCTTCATTTCAGTTGTGTAAATTTGAAGTCAATGAAGTCGTCCTGGGTATATACTTGCAAGCCGTTAATCAGAACCCGTCAGTGAGCAGGAAGATGTGACACATGAAAATCAATGGTTGATGCTGCTGTTTTCTTTCAGGCTGAGCATTTTGACATCTTGCTTGCTGTGCTGAGTTTTCTGATTCAACCAGGCTATGCACTGAGACCAGTAATATTCTCTATTAGGAGACATGGAATCTGGGAGGTTTCTGAAAACAATACCGAACCAAATCAAACTGAACCAAACTTCACACAGTTTAGTTTTAGAAGACTCCAACAATAAAATATTCAGAATTCTGAATGACATGTCTTTAACAGAAAAATGAAGGAGTGCCATCACAGAAATCTGCACAGAAGAGGAGGAGCAGAGCAGGGAAGAAGATGATTTATCTTATGAATATATTTATTAAACCAGATCTTGTGGAAGACCTCAAGTAAAACTACATAGAGTGGGTGGAAGGAGTGGAAGCACTATCTGTAGAGTAACTGTATACATGATTTTAAAATCCTGCTTTTACAAAGGGGTTGAGGTGAGAGAAAAGAGGGACCAATATTTAGATTTTAATTTTTTATCTTCTTTCTGATGAGTCACTATCCAACACCCACACTTGAAGAATGCCTCTAAGTGTACCCCTGGGGTGCATGGAAACACACACTTTAATACAACCTAGTGTTGATGGAGCGGTGCATTCTGGGGCAAATGGCATGGAGGCCACATCCCTTTCCCTCCTGCTGTCCTTAAGTTGCCAGCTACCCCCCAAAGCAGAGGGAACCATTACCTGCAGTCCAGAGAGAGCAACAGCAGCTGTTGTCCCTTTCTCCTCTCCTGCCTGGTACACCCACAGCATCTGACCTGCAGTCATTTGGAAACAAACACACCAAATATGTCCTTGAATTTGTGTGAGTTTTGCGGGGCCCTTACATGGAAAACAATGGCCTGGGCTGTATGTGGTTGTTCGTTTTCAAGCTCTTTTTATTCCAGCCACAGATATCTGTGGTGTGAATGTACCCAGTTTGTCTGCATGCAGTGTCCTGTACTGCACGTTGTGTTCTTTGGTGCTTCAGTAAAGAGGCACAGAAGAAAAGAACGCACCTGAATAGAGCAAAGTGCCTTGTACAACACCTTGGGGCACATTTCACTGTCAAAGAGGAAAGCAGCTCAGGTGACAGGCTCAGTGTTGAGGAGTTAACTGTGTGATTGTCCTCTGCACTGGGCGCAACCAGAGTTTTGGATGAGTAATGACTGTTCTGTTGTACTAATCCATTACCGTTTGCTCGTTATCTCACCTGTCTTTTCTACTTATTAGGTGAGCCATCCTCAGATCATCTGTGTTTTGCTGGTAGCACCTTGCAGCCTTCAAAGTAAGCCTTGTAAAAGAGTAGTGAAACACCTGTGGTGGTTTGCTAGCTATCAAGGTATTTTAGGACGTTAAACACCAAATTGGGTGGATACTACAAGGTTGTGGAATGTGTAGGACACTGATCACAAAGTATAAGGTGGATGAATGTCCAGTAAGATCTGTTGTATAGCAGAGCACTCTTCTAATGGGTCTCCCTAGCAGTGAGCTGTCTGCTTTGCGTACAGATCCGTGACACGCAGCACTGCTGCCTTCCTGCAGGTTACCAGCCTTGCAGTCTTTTCCATTCATTCATGTTTTCATGACTGGGGTATTGGCAACAGCAAGGAATTTGCTGAAAGAAAACAAAAAAGGAATGGAAAGGAAAGGGGAAAGGGGAAAGGAAAGGGGAAAGGGGAAAGGAAAGGGGAAAGGAAAAGCATTTGCAACTGCGAGTTATTAACTGACACTTGTCATTTAAGCAGTGTCACTTAAAACCAAATATTTAGACTCCAAATCAGGATAATGAAAAAACATTTTCAGAAGTGTGATGAAGCTTCTGTCTAATTGACACTTGTATTTCTCTGCAGCTGAGGAGGATAAAGTTTCACAGACGTGTGAGCAAGTTAGCAGCCCGAGTTCCTGCAGTCTTCACACTCCTTGTTTGGACAGTATTCAAACCAGTAATGTCCTTTAGCTTAATTTCTCTGCTTTTGCTAATAAGGAGATAGGTAAATACATAGTTTCTCACCTAGCAACATCAGTTGAGAGCTCTGAACAGTTTTTGAATGAATAGTTGCTGACAGATTGTTAAAAATAGCGCTTTTTTTTGGTTTTGTTTTGTTTTTTTGTGCAAGTGGAAGGTGTGGTTTCCCATATGTGCTTGTGTGAAATGATAAGCAGGCAACTGAAGGGAGAGCAACACAGAAGAGGAAATGAAAATGGAATCATATGGTGTAATTGGCACGCATATATATAGAAATTCTGTTTCTATTCTTTTAAGTCAGCTCTGCATAAATTTGCATGACATACCTCAAGGTCCCTTTCTGTTCCATGGCATGCTAGTCAAATTCTTTCCTACCGAAGAAATGGGAACATAAATCCTTTGGTATGTTAAACAACATCCCCCTCATCCCACAGGGTAGAAAGGGACTCATTATTTTCTTATGGTAGGCTGTAAGGTTATTAATTCTTGCCTGCATTAGACTCCACCCTTCGATCTTAGACGTAAATTGCTATTTAACTAGTAGCAACTGGTAGCAATAATTGAAATTGCGTTAATGACAGCAGCTGGGTGGATGGGACAAGGGTAGGTGTGGCCAACTGAGTCAGGATGAAGGGGGCAGCTGTGGGCAATGACAGGGGCAATGACAGCTTTTGTATGGTGTTCTCTAACCAGTGCTCACAGGGAGAGGGCTACAGCCCCTTCAGCTCATCTAGCAAAATCGCACCTGGACAGGGCAGAGTCACTGTTAGCCCAGAGCAGGCTGATGTCCTGCAGCAATTTAAAACTCTGTTAGCCTCTGGGGACTGGGTTTCCTTAATACTGTCTCTACAATGACCAGCCCAATGATGCAAAGCACCTACATGACCGCTTCAACTGACCACCAGCGATTCCCTTTCCAACGAGTAGTCTCTTGGTGAAAAACTAATCGAGCAGTTTTACACGGCCCTGCTGCCAGCTTGTATGTCATGGGATGTTCGCATGAGGAAAGGAACATGGTCATACTACAGTCAACTTCAGTTTGCACAGGACAGTGTATTCTGCCTCAACAGCTTGACAGACTGCAATAATAAATTCGTATGAGGTCCTATTATAAGTTGGCCCTATGCAGAGGGCAGAATTTTGGACGATTGTGCCCAACAATGTAGACAAAGGTTGATTTCTTTAGAAACCGAAAGCATCTGATTTCCCCAAATGTAAAAGCAGAAGTATTGCAACAGCTATTTATTTCTGTAAGTGGAGGAACTTCTTTCATTCATGTGACAATTTAAAGCACATTATTTTTGTCCAGCGTAGGCACTTTAAGAATAAAGACAGAACTACTGAATGCTTCTGAGTTCTTTAAAAGCTTTGCCGGCTTTTTCTTTCAGCTTCCAATGTGTTGTTTGAAAAATAAGAAACACATTGTAGTGATGAAGCCCATAGTATGAAGCCTAAAACCGAAGACAGAGGAAATGTTTACAGAAAGTGTGAGAGAGGTCAGGTGGGTAGGTTAACAACAACCTATCATTAATGGGTTTTAGCTCACCGTTTCTGGGATCATCCTTATCACAATGTAGGCCTTATTTGTTTTTAGTTAATTTAATCATTGAATAAACCAGTTGCCAGTTGGCTTCAGCTTACGCCCATATTTGAAAAGCCCACTCTGCATGATGTCCACGTATTTATTGGAAGCTGTGCATGTGTTACTGTCAGCTCTTGTGAGGGTGATGCTGCCTGGGTGTGTGTGAGGAGATGTGTGCGGCTGTGGACCCACACGCCTGTTGGGGTCCCTTAGCACGGAGGCAGAAGCATCCATCTCATGCACAGGGAAGGGCGCAGGTGGGCTCAGGCAAGACTCATTGCGAGGCACAGGCAGGGTCTCCCCAGAGCTCACACGGGGCTTTGAGGCTGCTGTGACAGTGGTCCCACAGTGTGGTGGCAGCCTGAGAATGGCTGAGGTTCAGGACCAAGCTGTGAGATCAAAGCTGATGAGCCCTTACGACACATTTGCTACCATCAGGAACTTGCCTGAGAAATGGGAATGTGGCCTCCTCCAACCTTATTTTCATCGGAGGGACAAGAAGTTTGGCTAGTCTGTGGCAACTAATGGGAAGTAAAATCTCAGTGAGGTTTAGGCAGTTTGCAGAGGGCTCTTAGCAAAATTATCACAGAATCACAGAATCACAGAATAGTAGGGGTTGAAAGGGACCTCTGTGGGTCATCTAGTCCAACCCTCCTGAAAGAAAAATAAACTTCCTCTAGAGGCAGAAAATGCTTGCATCAAAGTGTGTCTCTGAAGTTGCTAGCTGGGTCCTTTCATATGCTGGAGACTGATAGTTTCTTCTGAAAATTGGGCTTCCTAATGTACATTTTAAGGCCTAATCAATTGCTATCCTATAGCACAGTGTATATGTCTGGCAGTACTGAGACGTTACATTTCATCTAAGAATCTAGTAGGAGGCCACCTGTAACTGATTGGTACGAAGAGTGGAAAATGTCAATGGCAAGCAAGTTAGTGTGGTCTTTCACTTTACGCTGAAATATATTTTTATTTCCATGCAATGAAAAACAAGCAAAGACATAACAGTGAGAAGTTAAATATTTCAAGATGTCTGGTATAATAATTTTGTGCTGTCTTTTGGGTCAGGAAATAATGATGGATTGTCTTCATTCTTCTTTTCTGTTGAGTATTTTTAATGCCCATTTTGCTTGGCAGTTTTAATTTTATTTTTTCATATTTAATTTGTTATTATGAATTCTTCTAACTTTTGTAAGCACTAGATTTCAGATTTCCTCTAATTCTGCCCCATTATTTCAGATTATTTTAGTTACTTTAGATTTTTCTCTCAGTTTTCCTTCTCCTCTAATACTTTCAGAAGAGAACTGGACTGTCATAAGTTAACAGGTCTCTGTGCAGGGTCAAAAGTTTTTTCTACATGATTTTCCTACTTGGTTTTTGTGCAGACTGCAATCAGACTTTCCATCATGGTCACTTAACAGTAATATTTCAGAGACACTGTATTGATAGTGCTCGTGTGTGGAGGGATGTGGGTATACAATACTATACTCAAGGCAGGGGCTTCAGTCCTCAGGTTGAGAGGACCCCCAGTAGCAGCCAGTGAAAACATTGCCAGATGTCTTATGTGGTATGACATTGTATGACATTTTCCTGTGTGAAAAGCATGTGGAACATCAGATTTTTTCATCCAAGATCAACTTTCTCATCTACTGTTTAGATGCTGAGCTGTTCAGGCTACCTGGATGTTGGAAAAACACTGATTACATATTAAGGCTTCATGCCTGTGCAGTTGGTTTGTTGTTGTGCAGTGTTTCAGAATCAGACAACCATAGGATAGTTTGTTTGAAAGGGTCCTTTAAAGGTCGTCTAGCCCACGGCCCCTGCAGTGAGCAGGGACATCTTCAACTAGACCAGGTTGCTCAGAGCCTGTCCTTGGATGTTTCCAGGGATGGGGCATCTACAACCTCTCTGGAAAAACTGAGCCAGTATTTCACCACCCTCACAGAAAAAATTTCTTCCTTATGTGTAGTCTGAATCTACCCTCTTTTAGTTCAAAACCATTTACCCCTAGTCCTATTGCTACAGGCCTTGCTAAGACTTCTGTTCCCATCTTTCTTATAAGCCCCCTTTAAGTACTGGAAGGCTGCAATAAGGTCTCCCTGGAGCCTCCTTTTCTCCAGGCTGAACAGCCCCAGCTCTCTCAGCCTTTCCTCATAGCAGAGGTGTTCCATCCCTCGGATCATTTTTGTGGTATCCTCTGGACCCGCTCCAACAGGTCCCTGTCTTTCCTGTGCTGAGGGCCCCAGAGCTGGATGCAGGACTCCAGGTGGGGTCTCATCAGAGTGAAGTAGAAGGGGCGAATCACCTCCCTCATCCTGCTGGCAACACTTCTCTTGATGCAGCCCAGGATACAGTCGGCCTTCTGGGCTGTGAGCGCACATTGCTGGCTCATGTTGATTTTTTCATCCACCAGTACCCCAAGTCCTTCTCGGCAGGGCTGCTCTCAATCCATTCATTCCCCAGCCTGTATTGATACCAGGGGTTGCCCAGACCCATGTGGAGGACCCTGCACATGGCCTTGTTGAATCTCATGAGGTTCCTTGGGCCGACTTCTTGAGTTTGTCCAGGTCCTTCTGGATGACATCCTGTCCCTCAGGTGTGCTGACTGCACCACTCAGCTTGGTGTCGTCTGCAAACTTGCTGAGGGTGCACTCCATCCTATTGTCTATGTCATTGATGAAGATATTAAACAATACTGATCCCAATATGGCCTGCTGAGGGACATCACTTGTCAATGATCTCCATCCAGACATTGAGGTGTTGACCACTACCCTCTGGATGTGACCATCCAACCAATTCCTCATCCACCAAACAGTCCATCCATCAAATCCATATCTCTCCAATTTAAAGGGAAGGATGTTGTGAGGGACTGTGTCGAAGGCCTTACAGAACTCCAAATAGATGACACATGTACCTCTTCCCTTTTCTGATGATGTAATCACTCAAACATATAGGGACAGTAGGTCAGTCAGGCAAGACTTGCCCTTGGTGAAGCCATGCTGGCTGTCTCAAATCACCCCCCTGTTCTCCATGTGCCTTAGCATAGCTTCTAGGAGGACCTGTTCCATGATCTTCCTAGGCACAGAAGTGAGGCTGACAGGTCAGTAGTTCCCAGGATTCTCCTTCTACCTTTCTAAAAAATGGGTGTGATATTTCCCTTTTTCCAGTCTCCGTGGGCTTCATCTGACTGCCATGACTTCTCCAATATCATGGAAAGGGACTTGGCCACTACATCAGCCAGTTCCCTCAGGACTCTGAGATGCATCTCCTCAGATTCCGTTGACTTAGGTATTTTTGGGTTCCACAGGTGATCACAAACCTGATCTTCTCTTACAGTGAGAGGGACTTTGCTCCCCCAGTCCCTGTCTTGTGGTCCTTGCACTCGAGAGGTGTGGGAAGAGAGGGTGCCAGTGAAGACTGAGGCAAAAAAGTTGTTGACTACCTCAGCGTTCTCCTCATCTGTTGTTACCAGTGTGCCAGTCTTGCTTGTAGGCAGGGGGGTATGCTTTCTTTGACCTTCTTTTTTTTCTGTGACATTGCCATGTATCTGACTGGCCTTGCTCACTGAGCAAGGAATGTGAAGTCTCTTTCTGGAGGCAGTTTCTTGCTGTGTGGTTGGGGCTGCCCCTACATGGAAGTGTGCTTATGGCCTCCAAAATCCTTACCATATCTGTGGTAATGGTGTAGCATTTCTGAATCTTCTCTGTGTGTCCCTATGGCTGGTGCTTATCATCTTCTCTCTTTCCTGAATGCCAATTAATTAATCTCTGAAATCTGTCTTCTCAAGATGTGAAAAATCCTTCAGCTGCTAATCCACCAAAGAAGTTAAGTGTATTTTTAGAAATCCCAGGATCTCACTTGTTCTGCCAGTGGATTTAGATTTTTAAAATCTAGCTGACATCGATATTGTATTGTGCAACTAGGTCTTCCTCTTCATAAAACACAATACTGAACATTAAATTTTTATAAATATAGCGTGGAAAAAGTGTTAATCCAATATTTTAACAGTTCTAGAATGACAAAACTTGTAGAAAAGAAGAGCTGAGTATTCAGGTATGAACAACAATCAGGAAGGTAAGAATTTAGTTCTTTGAAGCACGAAGTGCATGAAGTCATTTGAGTGCAACAATGGCACTACTGATTCAGACCAGCCAAGTCCTCTGTCTTTAACAGTGACCAATAAAAAACAGAGAAAGAGCAAAAACCAAGCATATTCCCCTGGGTATGCCTGGTGACCTTTCCAAACACCCATGGCTTAGGCATTTCTTGAGCTAGAGTGTCCTAGCCTTTTGGATTTTTTTCCATCCAAAAATGTGTCTAAAAGCTTATTGAATTCATGTAAACTTTCATGTACACACTACCCAGACACAAAGAGTTCTGAAGTTGAACTACATATCATTCAAAAAACTACCTCTTTTTTCTTGGACCTGTCCTTTGAATATTTTCTTTGATGCCCCTAATTGTTAAATTATGATTTTGTAGACCTCTGTCACATCCTCCTTTGATTTTGTTCTTCCAGGCTGAAGACTTCTAGTCTATCTACCGTTTTCTTGTCCAGATGCTGTTTCTGCCTTGAGTGGTGGTGTTCTTCTCTGCATCCTTCTCTGTAACTGGTTTTACTGTATCCTCCTGGAAACAGCAGATAGTTGTGATGAGTGGTTGCTGCTTCAGCAAAGATTTCTCGTTCATACATGAAGTGATTCCTCTTCATTCTAATGAGGAGATGTGTTTTCCCCTCTGTCTTTGTGGCTGTCATGCATTTTGCATGAACAAGTTTGAATCTTAATCTTTCCTACCATCTATTACTGTATTTATTTTCTGTTGGGTTTATTTGTGCCTATAGTAGTTCTTGGCAGATTACCATGGCATTTCTGAGAAAGAGAATCTTATCCCTTTTCTGTGACTTTTTCAAGCTGTTTGTGTGTCTGAATCCACCAATGCTGAGCTAGAGTTTAGTGTTACTCTCAGAGTGTCTGTGAGCCATAATCGACAATTTTGACCTGCTATTAAGAATGGTCCGTTGAGTCCATTAAACAGAAACAAATACAAAATGGAAGTTACAAATACTATCAAATTACATTGCTTCACTGAGTGGGCAAGGAAGCTTATTGCTGAAAAAAAGCTAATGGATACACATTGGCAAACAGGTAAGTGCCTAGGAGACAATGAATAAAAAATGTTAGACTTTTCTTGGCAACATGGATTTTATTTGTAATGAGTGGTAGTGATCGCGGCTAAGTATGGAGAGGGAGGTGGGAGCAATATTTGACTTGGTTTCTGTTTTGTGGTTTGCAATGGTTGTTACAGAATAATCATAATTCAGACTGGATCAAAGATAAGTTTGATGAACCAGGGACTTCATTAACATTTTGCATTCCATATCTCTCCATTAGATTAAAAGGACTTTCATGTTCTTTGAGAAGAAAATATGTCGGCCCTCCATAGCACAGCCTCAGAATCCCAGTTGGACTTGGTACCATAAGACCAACATTACACAAATCAACAATGATCTTTATCCCTTCCACTTTGCCTGCATCTTCACTTCAAAAAAGTTTAATGTTTCACATATTTGTGCTTAGCTGTGCAAATTGGTTTATGTTTCTATCCCTTTTTTTTTCCTGTACTCTGTAACTGCTAGTTTTCAATGATCTTTGAATTTTCTTTCTCTTACATCCTTGCCATAATAATATTAAAGAATTATAAGTAATCGTGTGTATATATACATACATATGTATGTTTTTTCTTTTTGCTTGAGAGCTTAGATAATAGAGAACATTTTGTTCTGCTGCTTCTGTCAACAAACAGCTGTTGTTTTTGCTTTGCAGTCCAGCCTGATTTACACTGCTGTGCAATGGGGACTTCAGGGAATAGGAGGGTGACAGGAGAACTCTGGGTGACTAGGCTTGTTTTGACACTGTTGTTGGAGGAATAGGAAGGGTCAGGATGGAGACTCCTGTTCCTGAACAACAATGTCCTCGCACAAAGCACCTATTCAGGACTAGTTGCCACCTAGTATTTACCAGTCAACACTTGGTGGCAGAAGCAGCAGCCAGTCTGGCTTTCTGGAGCTCTGCTGGAGGCAATGTAGGACCAATGACGATCCATTTTCATGTTCTACAACCTGCTACCTAATGTGACAGCTCAAGTTGTCCACAGCTCAACCCTGCAACAATCCAAACAAACCCGGTCTAGATCACCTGAAAATATAAGGCAAGAGAGATCCAGGATGGTTAGTGAGGAAGAGCACATTTTATGAACTTTTTAATAAATATTCTAACGATCTCATGGAAGCTGATACCAATTACTCTGTACTTCTGTTGGACTGTAAAAGAGAAACATCAAAGTGCTGCTTTTCATGCACTTGTTTGGGTGAACTAGGTGATTGGATGACTGCAGAAAAGCAGCTTTCATGCCAATTGACAGTGGAAATTAGCTGGGAAATCGCTCAAAGGACTAGGGTTTAGTTACACAAACTTAAAATTAGAAGAACATTCTGTACTGTATGAAGGGAAACATATCTGTAACATTTGGTACAAGCTAACATTAGTCAGGGTAATTAAATTCAATGTTTTTTAAAGATTAATAGATGTTTTACTTCAAGTGCTTTAGCAAGCACAGAAATGCGAGAAAAAGAGTACCGGTCTACCAAATTTTATTCTTTCGTGTGCTCTGGTACATTAATTTGCCAATATCAGAGAAGTGGCTAGCTGGGTGGATTCTCTTGATTTCAGGTAGTTTTCACAAGCAAATTGCTGGTCTAGGAAGATAAACCACATTTTTGAAAGTTGTAGAAGAATTTTAAAAGAAAACTGGCTGAAAAAGCATTTTTCCTTTTTCAACGTATCAAAAGTACTGATTGATTGTTTACCTTGGAAAGTACCAGGAAGATTATAAAAAAACCACCCACACCCCTCCCCTATGCTGCTTCCAGAAGATTGACATTTTTGATTGCAAGGCAAATTCTTGACACCTTCACACAGGGAAAAGTTGTAGAAAGCTGTTTTCCTGCATTTTGTGCCTTCCAGGAACTTGGGGAATCAAGTACCCATCAAAACGCTGAGGGCAGTGGGAACAGTATCATGCCTGCTTGGTCAGCCAAGCTCTACAGCCCGGCATCTGAGATGGGACTGCGACCTCAGAGACAGATGAGGTGATTCCTCCAGTCGCTTCTGGGAAACAGGAATTTACGTACCTTTCGGAATCTTCAATATCCGTGTCATCTGTGCTGCCAAGCAGGACTCTGCAGCTGCTGGATAAAACCCTTCCGAGCTAGCCTGCTTACGCCAAGTCCCCAGCACAACAGTCAGCACAGTTACAGTGAAAGCAGTAAGATCATCCGCACAGGTAAGCATGTGGGCCATGATGCACGCGAGATAAAACAGTTTCTCCGCTGTTTTGTTTTGTTGTTTTAAATCGTGGCTGTATTTTTTATTTAGTTCTTGTTTTTGTGAAAACATTCTGTAAATATAATAGCTTTGCGATCATCGACATTTTGAAAATGCTGAAAAATAGTTTGGTCTTTGTGGAACTGAAGGGACTCGCTCTGTCAGCTCTTGCAGTAATGTCACTTTGGCTGGTGCCTCACAAAATCATCTGATTACATGAAGAAACACTAAGTGTGGTATCTCATTACATAGCATTGAGTATTCCCCTGAGCCATATGGTAATTGACCAGGTCTCTTGTACTATGTCAGGAAAACCCCAAAGCAAGGCATTTCACACAGAATTCAGAGAAGTGTGATAGCAGACTGGCCTTTTATCCCCCTCTCTTCAGGAGTTTGTAAGAGCAAAGCACAAGCTAGCCCACAGTATAGCAGAATTATGCCATATTTATTCACATAGATACATAGGAAAAAAAATTTTTGCTCTACAAAATCTACTGTTTAAGTTAGACCAGTAACAGTATGAACACTGAAAATAGGCCATGAGAGATAGGATGGGGTGATTGCGGTAAGTGCTTGTGAAAGTAATTTTATTAAAAGGAATGGATCTTCTAATTAATTTTCGGCTATGTGGCATATTTGGGTTTTTTTTGTAAAAGCAATTATTCTTTACCTTTCTGTTTTTAATGGGCAGGCAAGAGAGTGGGAGTAGATGGTGCTATGGTAGAAGTGAGCGGAGAAAAGCTCGTTTGCTGGAAGCGGTAGTTACAGGGGGATCAAGTCAAGCTACAGAACTCATCTTGGCAAGTGGAACTTGCTCTCACGCAACCAGTTTTGTGAGTAAAAATTCTTAGCATTCGGAGTATTGCATGCATGTTGTTAGAGATTGAGTTGATGCATTCTATATTTGTCCCTCATACAATACACTGATGAGTTCAGAAAAGAGTCAGGAGAGGTGTGTGCAGCAGCCTTGTTATAAGGGCAGCTTAAAATACCAGGTTTTCCAGCCCAGAGAATCAGCAAAAGAAGTGACAACAAGACATTTAATAGAATGTATGTAGTGTTACTTAAGACCACCTCTGTTAACCCACTACAAAGTGAAAATGAGACAGCATTTGACATTGAAACAGCAAAATCACAAAACAGAGAAGTGATTTTTTGGACAATGAGTACTGGAGAGAAAAGCAGGTACTTGGTTAGTAAGCACTAGTCTACTAGAAAATGTAGGAGCTGTAAGCAGCTGTTCCGAAGAGCTGAATCAGACAGTGTCAGCTAATGAATACCTGCAGATATCCTCTCTATCCTCTGTTGAAGATCAATTCACCTTAGTAGAAAAAATGTGTGGATCTTGAAAAGATTTTTATGTAGGCAGTTCTGCAAGTGAGATTGAAGGTGTATGCCCCTTTCCTGACACTACATAAGGCTAATCACTAAAACAGTTCAAAACTGATGTCTCTCTCATAATTTTGGATACTAATATTTTTATTATAAAATGTTTTAAAAAGATTTTTAGGAAGAAATATTTCTGTGAGTATGTAAGTTCAGACAAATGAAAAACTGACAAATATTAGATGATGAAAAATTAAAAAAATAGACATTAATTTTCACAGAAAAACAGAAAACGATTGTAACAGAACAGGATCAAAGAAAGATGTTTCAAAATTGCAGTGCATTTCCAAAACGAGGAATTTTAATGAGGGAGCACAGTAGTGAAGTAAACATGGCTGTGGCGGAAGATTTTTGAGACCCGTGAATTTAAAGCTGCTTCTGGACTTGACTGTATTCTTGCTGTGTTCAGTAAATTTATTTTGGCATTCAGAGCCAAGGGGTGGGGGAAAAAAACTGTTAAAAATTATTACTATGGAGAATCAGAAATGACTACTCATTACTGAACTCTGGGAGAAGATTAGTCAGCATGCAACTGTCTTTAACCTTGAAATGCAAAGAAGGCAGAGGACTGTGTGGGAGTCAGGGAGAACTCTATCATGACTTGACTGACATCCACCCACTCCTCTAGATGCGTTTTAGATGCATATTCTGTTTGTCTTTGGAAATCAATCTTTTGGGGGGCCTGCTTCCTTAAAATGCAGTGAAATTGCTCTGCAGGAAGGGGATGTGCTATGAGAAGCAAATGGGAAGTTTAGAAGATCATTCACATTACACAGCAGTCAAGAGACAGAAAAATACCCATGTCAACTATTATGAGTTTATTAAACACCTAATGATTGACTGTGACATGGAGTTTAATATGTAAATTAAGGTACACATGTTTAGTATACGGAGAGCAGAATGACAATGAGAATCGATGACTAAAAATCACATACTATGGCTAGGAAGAAAAAGTATTCTGCTCTCCATGATAGGTATGGCTGACAGAAAATGTGTAAAGAGCACAACTGAAGAAGAAATGTGGATGCTGTGTTTTTTTGAAGAGGAAGGACATTGAGGTGCTGAAGCGTGTCCAAAGAAGAGCAATGAGGCTGGTGAAGGGTCTAGAGCACAAGTCTTATGAGGAGCAGCTGAGGGAACTGGGGTTGTTCAGTTTGGAGAAGAGGAGGCTGAGGGGTGACCCTATTGCTTTCTACAACTACCTGAAAGGAGGCTGTAGTGAGGCAGGTGTTGGTCTCTTCTCCCAAGTAACTAACGATAGGACGAGAGGAAACGGCCTCAAGTTGCATCAGGGGAGGTTTGGATTGGCTATTAGGAAAAATTTCTTTACTGAAAGAGTGACCAGGCATTGGAACAGGCTGCCTGGGGAAGTGGTGGAGTCACCATCCCTGGAGGTGTTTAGAAAGCGTGTAGGTATGGCATATCAGCATATGGTTTAGCAGGCATGGTGGTGTTGGGTGGATGGTTGGACTTGATGGTCTTAGAGGTCTTTTCTAACTTTCATGATTCTATGATTCTATGATTCTATGAGTCTACGAATGAGGCATGGTATCAATATAAAAAGAAAGATGTAAGAATTGTTTTTGGGCTAACATACATGATATAGGTCAGTGAATAAAATAAGCTTAGTATAAACTATCTGTAGCCTCATTACATTCCATAGATATCAGTATTCAAGTGACAGAATAAGTCACAGTAGAAAAAAATTGCCTTTTAATTTTCTGGTCTATGTACTGTAACTATTCACATAAACGCTATAGGTTCCTAACAGAATTTAGATATATTTCCTATGACGATATGAATTTATTATGCTGCCTTGTAAGCTTGCCAAACATGAATTTCTGTAATGTCAAATTGGATTTGATTGCTTTCAAATATCTCAAAAAATAGAAATATTGGAAATTATATATTTTTTGTGCTACAAACTGGATTTATGTTGAGGAACTTTAAGCAAATATATGTAAATGTGTTTTATGAGATGATACATGAATACATAAAGCATTGGTGTTCAGTATAGGTTAATTAAGGTTAGTTTAAATAATAGTTAGCCTTTACCCTACTGCAGAGCGGAGCAGTGACTCATACATTCTGTGATGGGACAGTCTGTATGCTCAGGGTGGCAAGGGCAATGCACCTTACTAGCCAGCAAGTCATCGAGATGGCAGCACCCAATTTTCAACAAGCTGGGCATTTGTATAGGGGAGGCCTGATTTCCTCCTCCTTCAAGAGTCAAGGACGTAGATATCACCTGCAGGACAACTGGGAAGTCAGGTGAGACAGAAGAGCACTTCTACTCCCTTCTGCAGGACACCGTGGCTATGACACTTATTGTAGCTCATGGCTAAATACCACAGTCTCTTCCCAAGAAAGTGCTCTGCACATTTGCCAGGCAGATGGTGACTGCTACAGTTAAGAGTGATGATTCTAGTTAAGATATTTACACAGATGTTTGTGGGCAATGCAAAATAGATTGCGTTTTTCGTGAGATTTTTCTATTGCCCAGTAAAACTGTCTTAACTGGTTGCAGGGTGAGAACAGAAATCTCTGTTTCAAAGCTCTTAAAGACTCAACTGCTGTATTGTTCTAGAAAAAAACATATTAAAGATAAATTTCATGTTGGATCTAGGATAAGGAACATCTGTATTTAGACTGTGTATTTTGAAGCAATTTCTTTTTATTTTTTATAAAGTATCTGCGTTAGTGATGGGCTGTCCATCACTAACACATTGCTGCACATCTAACACATCCAGGATTTATAGCTTCCTTTACTACTTTTTATGCCACCAGTGGGACATATTCTGTGGCATGCCTTTAATTAATTAGTCTTTATCCATCCTATTTGGGGACATACAGGGGATCTTAATATATTATTACTAATGAGCATATTCTACTTTCTGATTATTAAATTTTCAAAAGTAATTTGAAATATAGATTGTACTTCCCTCAGAGGGAGACATCGTCAGATGGACTTCATTATTTAATCAGCAACATTCAGTGCATAGCATGGCTATGCAGGTGCTAGAGTAAAATAATTGTTATTTGAAGTTTTTTTCCACATTTTTCGTTGTTTCATAGGAAATTGGCCCAGGGCCTATTTTCTCTGTGATGTTAGCTCCATATATAACTCAAATCCCATACAGAAGCAAAATGCCTCAACCTTAAAGTGTGCTTGTACTTCTACGTTGAACTGTTATCTGGATCACCCAAATTAATCTTGCCTCACATTAATACAGCTTAGATTGTGTGGATGTGGATTGTACCTGTTCTGGTGCTATAAGTCATATGTTGGTTTCCTGTAATGCCCCCCCTTCCTCACACAGCAAGAGAGACAGACAATTTCTCCTAAAGTTAATGCTTGGAAAAGAAAAAGTTGTCACTTAACTTATTGCAGCAAAGTAAGTTGTGTGTTATCCCTTTAGAAATCTTTGTGCCAGATGCAACCAGTGGTAGTGCCTTTTATGGGCTCAGCTCTCTAAGTGCTATCCTGCAGCGCAAAAGTGACAAGCTCGCTCTTGCAGTGAAGACAGATTCCTTAGTTTGTACTTCCTCTCATGTCTGAAAAAGTAAGGAACTAAACTGCCTTCCTTCCTTCCTTCCTTCCTTCCTTCCTTCCTTCCTTCCTTCCTTCCTTCCTTCCTTCCTTC
>Ga0065711_1008642_pt1 | contig 28182 bp, 20 predicted proteins | sample Hoacrofraction12_FD_59098 | JGI IMG/M metagenome (GOLD analysis project Ga0065711, IMG submission 59098) | Hoatzin crop microbial communities from Cojedes, Venezuela - Epithelial fraction 12 v2 (version 2) | ecosystem: Host-associated > Birds > Digestive system > Esophagus > Crop | place...
AAACTATGATTGGAGCAATTATTGGAGACATCGCGGGCAGCCGCTTTGAGTTTGACCCTACAAATGACTACAATTTTACACTCTTCACAAAAGAGTGCAGTTTTACCGACGACACCATCTGCACCGTGGCAGTGGCCGATGCCATAATGCGCAAGGCTGACTATGGCGAGACCATGCACCAATGGTGCAACAAATATCCTTTCCCGATGGGAGGTTATGGAGGCAGATTCGCTGCTTGGGTGCATAGCCAGAACCCTCAACCATACGGTAGTTTCGGCAATGGAGCTGCAATGCGCGTGAGTCCGGTGACAAGGGCTTTCGACATCGAAAAAGATGTGCTCGAGCAGGCAGAGGCGACAGCTGCGTGCACCCACAACCACCGCGAAGGAATAAAAGGAGCGCAAACGACGGCACTTGCCGGATGGATGGCACGCCAAGAGAAAGACAAGAGCAAAATTATCGACAAATGTCTGCAATTCTCAGGATACCTTATTAATAATATAAGGTTGGAGGATGTGCAAAACCGTTTCGACGAGACTTGCCAAGGCACTGTGCCAGTGGCATTATGGATTATTCAACAGAGCGAAAGCTTCGAGGATGCCATAAGAAAGGCGGTGAGTCTTGGGGCCGATGCCGACACCCTTGGGGCTATCGTGGGAGGTATAGCCGAAAATCTCTGGGGTGTGCCAGATGAGATAGCAGAGCAGACGATGACTTTCCTGCCAGATGAAATGAAAAATGTCGTGGATAAATTCTACAAAACTTTCGGATAAGAGAGTTATAACCATACGAAAGCTGTCGATTTCTTCCGAAGCTACTGCCAATTCTACTAAAAGGAGCGAGTGCGAAGCCTCCAAAATGTCGGTGTGTTGCGGGAGTTGCTGTTATCCCTTTTCAGGGCGATTTTAACATTGTGTGCGCACACAATCAATTGACATAAATCAACAAAAGTGGCGTTTTGAGAGAAAAAACGGCAAAAACTATTGCGAAAATCGCAAAACCGTTGTACCTTTGCATCGTCAAATAGAACAAACACCCTGCCAAGCGAGGCAAAGGGACAGGATAGAAAAGATTGAAAATTAATATATAGGTTTAGGTAAAAAGATTCAGGTAACACAAACACAACACCCCCGGTCAATACAGACCGCGGGGACCCACCCGGGAGGGAGGGCGAGAGAACACACAACACAAACATTATTAATTAAAGATTGAGAAAGGAAAAAGATTATGACAGGATTAACAATTATCTGCGGTTATGCAGCTATATTCTTTGCAACCGCTATTTACATGGAGAATAATATTCAGAGCAAATAAGTTCCATGATTAAATTGAGAGAAAGATTTTAAAGGTTTCATAATTGTTGGGCAGCTGGAGCGAGAGCTTCAGCTGTTTTTATTTGCTTTCATTTCGCCTTTTCAGAAATTCTTGTGGCTTTATTAGTCTTTATTTCCCCTTTTTCCGAATTTTTTGTGCCATTTTATTCCACAATCCAGAAATTTTATGTATTTTTGCAACCGATTTAGCGCTTTTATAAACAGAAGAAAGACTAACTATGAAGAAAATTATTATTGCAGCGTGTATGGCTCTTGCGATGATGAGCGCCAGCGCACAGCAAACGGTGAAACTGCCTGAACCGCAAAAGAAGGCAGAGATGTCGGTGATGCAGGCATTGCAGCAAAGACCTTGGTCTTACCGATATGCAGCTAATCGTAATCAATCATCCCATCGGCTATTAGAAAGAAAAATAATGTATCAACTTTAAATTTAAGAATATGAATTTATTTGACAAAAAAGTGAAGTTCTCAGTAGAAAAGTTTGTTGGTTATCAATGGGTTACTGACTCAGCAGTCCATGTGGCTTATGGTCCAGTAAGTCACATCATTAATAAGTTTGCAGATGAGCCACACCATATTGCTACATTAGCAGGTTTAAAAAGGTTTTTGATTCGTGAGTATCCTCAAACTGTTGCTAAAGATACTCATGAGATTTCAGAAGCAGAAGTGTTTGACCTGATTAAACGTAAACAAGATTCTTCCAATAGAGTTATCGTATTTTAATCTAAACTTGTAATCTGTTCAGATTAATTTTGCCCATGCAGCACCGAGAACTTCTTTAAGTTCCGACCTTGTTAGAAAGTTGTCGTGTGCATCATCAAAATTCCAACGTGAAGTAACAGACGAGATCTCTCCGTCTGCATCCTTGCAAACTGCAATAACAGAGTAGCCATAATTGTCATAAGGATATTCTGAACCTGGGGTGCGCTTTACAGATTTATAATCATCCCTTAGACAAAAATAAAACTTGCTTTGCCCATTAAAGGTATGACTATTATAGGCTTCCTCCGACTCGAGGATGCACCAGTCAGGAGCTACTGCCTTATATTCCAAAGCTTGTTTATAGGACTCAATGGGAATTACTGTGTAATTATGGCCCTGAGGACTAACATGCGTGTCCATATCTGGAGCCTCTAAATCTAGCATAAGAACAGACAGCACGTCGTCGAAAGACTCCTCTCGACCTGACAATTCTGACACAAAGTTCTTGTCATACATGTCCATGGCTGGAGAGTTTCTTATGAAGTGCAATAAAGTGCTAACCTTAGAACAATCCCTTGGAGAAGTAAGGTCTATAGATCCTTGAATGTGCCACCTGATTATTCCTTGGATAAACTTTTGAAGGTCATCCTTAAGATAGGGAATAGTATCGATAATGTTGTTTAAGAAGGACCTGGCTTCTTCTTCTGAAAGGCCTTGGTCTTTCAATAAAGAGAGAGCTACATTCCTTGAACGCTGCTCTACTCCATCACTTATTCTATAATTAACCTTCTTCAAATTCATAACTGAGTACACTTAATCTATATCATCTGGAAAATCATAATGTTCACCATCTCCAATACGTTTCTTCAAACCAGATGGTAGAATTCCTGCTTTATACGCATCATAAAGAATCTTTAAATCATTGTGAATAAGATCCTTTGAGTAACGGTCGGTTGCAGCGAATCCTTTTTCATTACCCAAAATGTCTAATACATCTTTAATTTTAAGATTTATATTATAAGAGACTTTACCACCACCTAGAACATTGCGAAATAAACCGTTTGCGAGTTTTACAAACTCAATTGCCAAATCAGAAGTTTTTCTCTTATCAAAAACTATGTTATAGAAATGTATTTTTTTCGTTGGTTGATACGTTATTGCATATAATAGTATTCCAAAGATGTGGCAGGTTTCTTGCTTGGCATCAAACCAATCTTCATCTCGCCAAGAATTTTTTTTCGAGATTTCTTCGATTAGACCTTTAATAGATGTACAAAATACAGGAAACATATCACACATCTTTTCTAACTGCTTCTTTTGTCTTTCTGTTTCTCCTTCAATAAATTTTAAACTCGTTTTAATGTCACAATTTTCGATTTTCTTCTTTTTTGCTTTTTTATAGGCAACGTTATAACGTTCTATTATACTGCAATTTTCGATTTTCTTCTTTCCTCCATTCGAAAAATAAGAACCATCCTTATACTCTCGATAATAAGCTTGAGGTAAGCTATCTGTTTTCTCGTAATTTCCATAGTTTATATTATTTTTAGTCTCTGTTAATTTACTTTCAATAAAAACAATATAATCATCGGTCTCTATATATACATCCATATTGGGAGGAGAGCATTTTCTTCCACCACTATAAATCGGAGGGAGTTGATATTCAAATTCTATATCACGCACTTGTTTTTTTTCTGCTAGGCATGAATATAAATCAAAACACAATCTCGACGAACTATTTGGCTTCCAAAATTTATCATTTAACTCACCACCGCTTCCTTTTTTGAATTGGTCATAAAATCTTTTTATCTTTCTATCATTGTCGATGTAACAATAATATGGAGTTACTAATCTATCAAGATAATACAATATAGCTTCATCACTAATATAGTTTTCAGGTCCGTATTTAAGTTTAACGGTCTTTGCTTTCAAATCCTCAAGTACTTTTTTGTCCATAATATATATATTGTTGGGGAAATCCTTGCCAGAGGGTCTTTATAACCCGACGCAGTTGGGACGCTCCTTTTTCTGTTTGCAAAATTACATATTTTTTCCTGTTCCGCCAATTTTTTTTCAAAAAATATCATTTTTTGCAGCCCAATGCCCTGCTTTTCGGATTTTTTATGTATTTTTGCAACCGATTTAGCGACTTATAAACAAAAAAAAGACTAACTATGAAGAAAATTATTATTGCGGCGTGTATGGCTCTTGCAGCGATGAGCGCCAGCGCACAGGAAACGGTGAAACTGCCAGAGCCGCAAAAGAAGGCGGAAATGTCGGTGATGCAAGCTTTGCAGCAAAGACACAGCGTGAGAGACTTCCAGAATAAGGCAGTGAGCGAACAGACACTCAGCGACCTCCTCTGGGCTGCCTGCGGAGTGAACCGGGCAGAGAAAGCACGCGACGGAAAAAGCCTGATAACAGCACCTTCGGCAGGAAACAGACAAGATTGCAAGGTGTATGTGCTCAAAGCCGACGGTGCGTGGCTTTATATACCCGAAGCACACTCGCTGCAAAAGATTACGGATAAAAACTTGATTACAATGGCAGGCAAACAGGAATTTGTAAAGACAGTGCCAGTGAATCTTCTTCTCGTGAGCGACCAGAGGAATGAGAGCAGATTGAACACGAACCTCGCAAATATCGACTGCGGATACGTGTCAGAAAACATCTACCTCGCCTGCACTGCCCTCGGGCTTGGTACAGTAGCGATAGGGTCTTTGGACAAGGAACCGCTGATTAAAGAACTTAATCTCACGGATATGCAGCTTATCCTTATCAGCCACCCCATCGGCTATGAGAAAGCAAAATAATGTATCAACTTTAAATTTAAGAATATGAATTTATTTGACAAAGTAAGCAATGACATCAAAGAGGCGATGAAAGCCCGCGACAAAGTGAAACTCGAGACTTTGCGCAACATTAAGAAAGTTTTCCTCGAGGCAAAAACAGCCCCGGGAGCCAACGACACACTTGAGGACGACGCAGCACTGAAAATACTCGCCAAACTCGCAAAACAAGGTAAGGAGTCGGCAGAGGTGTTCGTGGGACAAAACAGACAAGACCTCGCCGACGCTGAACTCGCACAGGTGAAAGTAATCGAGGAATATCTGCCGAAACAAATGAGCCGCGAGGAAGTGGAGGCCGCAGTGGCAAAAATTATCAGCGACACAGGAGCTTCCTCTATGAAGGATATGGGAAAGGTTATGGGAGCTGCGACGAAACAGCTTGCAGGGCAAGCCGACGGAAAAGTCATTTCGGAAATTGTGAAAGCGAAGCTTTCAAATTGAGATTTGAAATTTGAGATTTGAGAATTATAAAATAAAAGTCCAGCATCGAGCCGGACTTTTATTTTTTGGCATTATCCATTATCCATGCGGCGGAGCCGCCTTCCATTATCCATTGCGAGCTTGCTCGCCTTTAGATACTATCTAATGCCTGTTTAATATCGGCGATAATGTCATCGGCATCCTCGATGCCGACGGAGAGGCGGATGAGGTCGGGAGCGACACCTGCCTCACGCAGCTGCTCGTCGGAGAGCTGGCGGTGTGTGTGGCTTGCCGGGTGCAGCACGCAAGTGCGGGCATCGGCAACGTGTGTTACGATGCAAATCAACTTCAGCGCGTCCATAAAACGGATGGCGGTCTCACGGTCGCCTTTCAGTCCGAAGGCCATCACGCCGCAGGTGCCGTTGGGCAGGTATTTCTGCTGCAGGGCATGGTCGGCATCGCCTTCGAGAGTGGCGTAGTGAACCCATGCCACACGGCCGTCGGCATTCAGGAACTCTGCCACTTTCAGCGCGTTCTTGCAATGCTGCGGCATTCTGAGGTGCAGGGTTTCGAGTCCGAGGTTCACGAGGAATGCGTTCTGCGGACTCTGAATAGAGCCGAGGTCGCGCATCAGCTGTGCCGTGAGCTTGGTCATATATGCCATTTTTCCGAATGCCTTCGTGTAGGTCAGTCCGTGATAGCTCTCATCGGGCGTGGTCAGTCCGGGGAATTTCTCGGCCTGTGCATCCCAGTCGAAATTACCGCTGTCCACGATTGCTCCTCCCACGGTGGCGGCGTGGCCGTCCATATATTTTGTGGTGGAGTGAGTAACGATGTCGCAGCCCCATTCAAACGGACGGCAGTTAATCGGTGTGGCGAAGGTGTTGTCCATAATCAGAGGCACGCCGTGCTTGTGGGCAATCTTGGCGAACTTCTCGATGTCTAAGATTTTGCAGCCGGGGTTCGAAATTGTCTCGCCGAAGACGAGTTTGGTGTTGGGCTGGAAAGCTGCCTCTATCTCTTCCTCCGATGCCTCGGGGTTCACGAAGGTGCATTCGATGCCGAGCTTCTTCATCGTTACGCCGAAGAGGTTGTAAGTGCCGCCGTAAATCTCATTTGAGGTGATGAAATGGTCGCCGGCCTGGCAGATATTGAATACTGCGTAGAAGTTTGCTGCCTGTCCGGATGAGGTGAGCATAGCCCCTACTCCACCCTCCAAGGCGGCGATTTTACGGGCCACCGCGTCGTTGGTCGGGTTCTGAAGCCTGGTGTAGAAATAACCTTCTTTCTTCAGGTCGAAGAGCATTGCCATCTCTTCACTGTTGTCATACTTGAATGTGGTACTCTGATAAATGGGCAGTATTCTGGGCTCGCCGTTCTTCGGCTCCCAGCCTGCCTGCACGCAAAGCGTGGAAATTTTCAAATCATTTTTCATATAATCAAATTTAAAATCGTCAAGTCAATCCCGACCCAGTCGGGGCAGCTCTTAGCAGAGAGCCTTTCTTAAGGACAATCCCGACCCAGTCGGGGCAGCTCTTAGCAGAGAGCCTTTCTTAAGGTCAATCCCGACCCAGTCAGGGCAGCTCTCTTAACAGAGAGTTTTTTTCTTCAAGTCAAACCCAACCCAGTTGGGAAAGCTCTTAACAGAGAGCCTGTGTCTGCTGCGCAGACAAATGAAAAATTAATTCTCAATTCTCAATTCGCTTTCACCCTAATCTTGCGATACTTGCTCTCGTTATCTATTCTGTTGAGGGCAGTAACGGCGTAGGTGTATTCCTCATTGGCATCTGGCAGGACGAGCATGGGCTCGTATGTTATTGCGCAGAGGTGTGAGGGGTCGTCGATATTTATGCTCTCTCCTTTTTTGAAGCGGTAAACGGCGAATTTGGAGGGGTTCGTCTGCCAGTTTTTCGTTTCTTTGGCAGTCCAGAAGAGTACTTTTTTGCCGTCGTCCATCTTTATCACTTTCAGTTTTTTCGGTTTCTTCGGACTTTTCTTTCCGAGGAATGACATTTCGGGCTGCAAGGCCGGATATTTCCAATACATGTTTTGCAGAGCTGTGGCATAGTTGCCGAAATTATTCGCTAATACTCTCGAATACCACAGACAGGTGCCTTTCACGTTTTGTGACTCCCTGTGGAGCCTGAATTTCGCCGGCATCTGATTGCTTGAGGGATTGTTGCGGTCGGCAGCTTTCACTGTGCGCTCGATGTCTTCGCCGATATAGAGTGGTCTTGCTCCGCAATAGCGGTTCCACCAGCATATCAGCGTCTCGTAGTCGGCAGCCTTATGTCCTATCTCCCAATAGAGCTGGGGCACGTTGTAGTCCACCCATCCGTTGTTCACCCACAGCAGCACGTCAGCATAGAGGTCGTCGTAGTTCTGCAGTCCGTTGGTGGCACTTCCGTTACGCGGGTCGCTCTTTTGGTTTCTGTAGATGCCGAATGGCGACACTCCGAATTTCACCCATGGCTTCACTTTATGCACGGTCTCGGAGAGCTGTTTGATAAACACGTTCACATTGTCGCGCCTCCAGTCTCTGATGTCGCTGAAACCATTGTTGTATGCTCTGAATTCCGCCTGGTCGGGAATGGTCTGTCCCGCAGCGGGATAAGGATAGAAATAGTCGTCGATATGGAGACCGTCCACATCATATCTGCTCACGATGTCGGCTGCGATTTGACAGATGTAGTCGCGGTTCACCTTCAGTCCCGGGTTCAGGATATAGAGTCCGTCGTATTTGAAAATTCTCTCGGGGTGCGTTTGCGAGATATGTGTGTTTGCCAAAGCCCTGGTGTTTTTCGTCTTTGCCCTGAATGGGTTTATCCAGGCATGCAGTTCCATACCCCTTTTATGGCATTCCTGTATCATCCATGCGAGCGGGTCCCACCCCGGGTTGCGGCCTTGTGTGCCGGTGAGGAATCTTGACCAAGGCTCGTATGGCGACTGATACAATGCGTCGCACTCCGGTCTTACTTGGAAAAAGACGGCATTGGCGTGGCATTGCTGCAATGCGTCGAGGTGTCGTGTGAGCTCTCTTTGCATCGTCTCTCGCGACATGCCCTCAAACTGTCCGTTCACACATTGTATCCATGCTCCACGGAAATCTCTTTTCTGCGCCGTTGCCGGCAGTGCGGCGAAGAGTGCCGCGATAAGCCATAATGCATATTTCCTCATATACGGTATGTTTTATTTTTATTTCTGTATTTTCTGTTCTTGAATATTTCTCTTTGTACGGATTTCGTGCAGTTTCCTCCCTTTTTCTTGGTTTTTCTTCTGCCTCTCCGCCGGGTCATAGCGGTCGTCTTTTATATTCTGAGGCCCTTCGAGTACACCCGGTCTCTTTACGCCAGTAGGTTTCTTGCCGATAACAGCAGGTTTGTCGATAACTGTTGGTTTGTCGATAGACCCCTTGTTGTCAACTTCTTTCAAACTGTCTTTCTTCACATTTTTCAATGTGTCTTTTGCGTTTGCAGTCTTGAGCGAGTCAATTCTCTTTTGTTCTTCCAGTTCTCTCTTGAGCTGCTCTTGCTGATGATATCTTATCAGTCCGAGGTACGATAGCGACACCACCCTGACACCGGCGTTAGTGGTATTCCTTCTTTGCTCAAACATGATGAAGCCTTTCAGTGCCTTCACTCTCAAAGAGTCGTGTAGGTTGGGCTTGAGTGTGAGTTTGGTAAATCTGTTGCCTCCCGCGGTGTTGTTGGTGGTTATCGCACTGTCGTTTTCAAATACTGCCACGAGGTATGCTCTCACGTTGCGTATTCCTTCCTGCACCAAGAATTGTGTTTGGAAATTCAGTTCGAAGCAGTCGCCGGGCAGCGTGGTGGAGTCGGTTTCGATATGGAAACTGTAAATGTTGAGCGGTGCCTGTCCGTAGAGCAGTTCTGCAGTGGGGTGATGCCAAATCAAAGCAGTGTCGCCCTCGCTGGAAAATTGCATGTAGGCAGCCTCGTCTATCTGCTCCATACCTAATGCGCCGGTTTCTTTTTCTATTCGTTTCACCACGTCTGTGTAAACATCTCTAAGCAGGTATGCGTGTCTTTCATAATACGCCATCGTGGAGTCGTATTCCTCTTTCGTGATGTCGTAACGTTCTAACAAACTATTGAAATACAGTGTTTTATAATAGTTGATGCTGTCGTGCGAATATCTGTTTTGCGCTGCCGCCATCATAATATGGTAGTCGTAGATGAAGTCGGTCATGTCGCCCTGGTCCATCACTCCTTTGGGCAAGGAAGGCTTGCACCCCGCGAGGAGCAGGATTAAAAAAGTTGCTATTATTCCGACTTCCTTTCTCATCATTCCTTCGTCTTTGTCGTTTCTGATGCTGAAGTTTTTTCTGTTTCCGAAACCGATGCCTCTTCTGTATCCGAAACTGCAGCCTCCGTATTGTCTGCCCCCGATGCCGAATCCTCCGAAGTTGAAGCTTTAGTTTCCGAGGTCGAAGATTCCGATGCCGATGACTTCGATGCCGATGACTTCGATACCGAAGCCTCTGTCGATTTAGCCGTTACAGTTTCTTGTGTCGCCTTTTCCGCTGTCTCTCCGTTCGCATTCCCGTCGCCGTCAGCATTCTCTTCCCCCTCTGCCTTTTCCTCTTCTTTCATTCCGAAGTTAATGGTATTCAGTTCTTTACGGAAGAAGAGCAAAATCAGTATCACTCCCACGGTGATGTAGGAGTCGGCGAAATTGAATATCGGCGAGAAAAACAGATAGTCGCTTCCTCCCACGAATGGCACCCAGTCGGGCCATGTGAACGAGACGAGCGGGAAATAGAGCATGTCCACCACCCTTCCCTGTAGCAACGACTGATATCCTTCGCCGAACGGCACGAAATGAGCCACTTCAGAGGGGGTGGACTCAGAGAAGATCTGGCCATAGAACACGCAGTCGATAATGTTTCCGGCAGCACCGGCAAGCACCATCGCCAAACAAACGATATAGCCTGTCCTTGCCCCTTTCTTCACTTGCGAGGTGATATAGAAAGCTATCACCGTAACTGCCACGATGCGGAAAGTGGTGAGGAAGAGCTTGTTGATAAACTGCATCCCGTAGGCCATGCCGTTGTTCTCGATGAAGAAGATGTAAAACCAGTCGGTGATACGTATCTTCTCCCCGAGCGTCATGTTGGTCTTGACCTCAATCTTGATGATTTGGTCTATTACAAGGATGGCTGCGATGATAATCACCGCGAGCCACCCGTTACTGATTAGTTTCTTTTTCAATGATTCTTAAGTTGTTTCGACTCCACCGACAAAGTTGCATGAGGCACTATGCGGAGCCTCTCCTTTGGTATGAGCTTGCCGGTGAGACGGTCGATGCCGTAAGTCTTGTTTTCTATACGTATCAAGGCACCCTCGAGCCCCTTGATGAATTTCTGCTGACGCGCAGCCTGCATCATCAGCTCCTCTTTCGATTGAGTGGCGCTGCCCTCCTCGAGAATCTTATAGGTTGGCGACGTGTCGTTCACATCATTACCGTTCTGGTTGCGCAGTGATTTCATCATCTCCGCGTAGTCTTTCTTGGCACGGGCCAGTTTCTCATTAATGATCGCACGAAACTCTTCGAGTTCCTCATCCGAATAGCGTGTTTTCTCTGCCATAACGTTTTTGTTTTAGGTTTATTATTGGTTTTATACTTTGCTCACTTTGATGTTCAGGTTGAAGTCGTCAAACTCTGTCTCCACGCCGTCGTTTTGGGCAACTGTGATGCTGTCTGCCAGCACCTGGCCTTTGATATAGTCGGCGAAGGCATTAATGGCAGCTTCCACCTCCGGCTGGGGTGCCACCACCACGTTGATACGGTCGGTGATTTCCAAACCGCTGTCCTTGCGGATGTTCTGTATGCGGTTGATAAGCTCGCGTGCCATACCTTCTTGTTTGAGTTCCTCGGTGAGTTCCACCTCGAGTGCCACGGTGAGGTTGCCCTCATTTGCCACGAGCCAGCCGGGTATGTCCTCGCTGATGATTTCCACGTCGGCTGCTTCGATGCTCACAGTCTGTCCCTCGGCGGTGATGTCGAGAGCGCCGTTCTGCTCGAGCTTGGCGATGTCTTCTTGCGACAGGGCGGCGCAGGCGGCAGCCACGGCCTTCATCAGTTTGCCGTATTTCTTGCCCATGGTGCGGAAGTTGGGCTTCACTTTCTTCACGAGTATGCCGGCGCCTTCCACGAACTTAAGCTCCTTGACGTTCACCTCTCCGAGGATGAGTTCCTCCACCTCTTCGATATGTCGTTTCTGCTCGTCGGATGTGGCCGGAATCATAATTGTCTGCAGCGGCTGACGCACCTTGATGTTCACCTTGCGGCGCAGTGCCAGCACGAGCGAAGTGATCTTCTGTGCCATACTCATCCTTTGCTCTAAGTCGAGGTCGATAAACTCTTGATTCACTTCAGGATACATGGCGAGATGCACACTCTCACCGCAACCTAAGTCGCGATACAGACGGTCGCAGTAGAACGGTGCCATCGGGGCCAGCAGCAGTGCCACTGTCTTCAGGCAGGTGTATAATGTCTGATAAGCGCTGAGCTTGTCGTCGTCCATCTCCTTGCCCCAGAAACGTTTGCGGTTAAGACGCACATACCAGTTGCTCAGGTCGTCTTCCACGAAGGCGTCGATAAGTCTGCCGGCCTTGGTCGGCTCGTAGTCGTCGAAGGCTGCCCTCACGTTGCCGATCAGGGTATTCAGGCACGAGAGGATCCAACGGTCAATCTCTGGACGTTTGGCGAGCTCTATCTGCGGCATCGAGGGGTCGAAGCCGTCAACATTCGCATAGAGTGCGAAGAAGGAATAGGTGTTGTAGAGTGTTCCGAAGAATTTCCTCTTCACCTCGTCCACGCCGGCCTCGTCGAACTTCAAGTTGTCCCAAGGCTGTGAGTTGGTCATCATATAGAAACGGAGTGCGTCGGCACCGTATTTCTCCAAAACTTTAAACGGATCCACGGCATTTCCTAAGTGTTTGCTCATCTTGTTGCCGTGTGCGTCGAGCACGAGTCCGCTGGAAATCACGTTCTTGAATGCCACGGAGTCGAAAATCATCGTGGCTATGGCGTGCAGAGTGAAGAACCATCCGCGTGTCTGGTCCACACCCTCGTTGATGAAGTCGGCGGGATATGCCTCGCCCTCGTCGATAAGCTCTTTATTCTCAAACGGATAGTGTATCTGTGCGTAGGGCATGCTGCCGGAGTCGAACCATACGTCGATAAGGTCGCTCTCCCTCTTCATCGGTTTTCCGGAGGGGCTGACCAATACGATGTCGTCCACGTATGGTCGGTGCAGGTCAATCTTGTCGTAATTCTCCTGTGAGTAGTCGCCCGGCACGAACCCTTTGTCTTTCAGCGGGTTGCTCTTCATCACACCGGCGGCCACGGCCTTCTCAATCTCGTTGTAGAGCTCCTCGATGCTGCCGATGCAGAGCTCCTCGCGTGTGTCGCGGTTGCGCCAGATGGGCAGCGGTGTGCCCCAGAAGCGGCTGCGGCTGAGGTTCCAGTCGTTGAGGTTGTCAAGCCAGTTGCCGAAGCGTCCGCTTCCGGTGCTCTCGGGCTTCCAGTTGATGGTTTTGTTGAGCTCGCTCATCCTCTCCTTCTTTGCAGTGGAGCGGATAAACCAGCTGTCTAAGGGGTAATACAAAATCGGTTTGTCGGTGCGCCAGCAGTGGGGATAGTTGTGCACGTGTTTCTCTATCTTGAATGCTATGCCCTCCTGTTTCATCTCCATGCAAATCACGATGTTCAGGTCCTCGGCCTTGTTGGCAGCGGCCTCATCGTATTTGCCGTCCTTGTTAAATTCGGGTGCGTAGGCGTTTTTCACATAGTCGCCGGCGTGTTTTGAATATGCCTCTTTGTCAAGGCATTTCTCTACAAACTCTGGTGCGAGGTTGTCTAAGGTATAATATTTTCCTTCGAGGTCCACCATCGGCCTTGTCTCGGCGAGGGTGTTGATCATATACAGTGCCGGAACGTGGGCAGCCTTTGCAACCTTGGCGTCGTCGGCACCGAAAGTAGGTGCGATATGCACGATGCCGGTACCGTCGTCGGTGGTTACGTAGTCGCCGGCGATAACCCTGAAGGCCTGGTCGGCCATCTCCACGAAGGTGTCGGCTCCCACCTTGAAGGTCTTCTCGGGATGTGCGGCGGCATAGTCTTTCACATACTGCTCGCTCAGTGCGTCCACCTTCTCGCAGGGCTTCACCCATTTCATCATCTGCTCGTAGCGCATTCCCACGAGCTCCGTGCCTTTGTAGTGGCCTACTATATTATAAGGTATAACCTTGTCGCCGGGTTTATAGTCGTTGAGGTCTTTCTCTGCTCCCTCGGGTTTGAAGTAAGAGCCGAGCAGTGCTTCTGCCATCACCACGGTGAGCTTCTCGCCGTTGTAGGGGTTGTAGGTGCGCACTGCCACATAGTCGATGCTCGGGCCCACGCAGAGGGCGGTGTTCGACGGAAGCGTCCAAGGGGTCGTCGTCCATGCCAAGAAGGCGGCTTTGCCCCACCCCTTCATCTCCTCCTTGGGCTCGGTGATATAAAACACTCCCGTTACGGTGGTGTCTTTCACGTCGCGGTAGCAGCCGGGCAAATTGAGCTCGTGGCTCGACAGTCCTGTGCCGGCAGCCGGCGAATACGGCTGTATCGTGTAGCCCTTGTAGAGCAGACCCTTGTTGTAGAATTGCTTCAGCAGCCACCAGAGTGTCTCGATATATTTGTTGTCGTAAGTGATATACGGATGGTCGAGGTCAACCCAATATCCCATCTTCTGAGTCAGGTCGTCCCACTCCTTGGTAAACATCATCACGTTCTCGCGGCACTTGCGGTTATAGTCCTCCACAGAGATATACCTCGGCGAGGCGTGGTTGTCGATGTCGGCCTTCGTGATGCCGAGCTCCTTCTCCACACCGAGCTCCACGGGCAGTCCGTGGGTGTCCCAGCCGGCCTTGCGTTTCACCTGATAGCCGCGCATAGTCTTATATCTGTTGAAAGTGTCTTTTATGGAGCGTGCCAGCACGTGGTGAATGCCCGGATGACCGTTGGCAGAGGGAGGACCCTCATAGAAAACAAACTGCGGGCATCCCTCGCGCTCTTTCACTGAGCGGAGGAACAAATCCTCTTCATTCCACTGTTTCAATACCTCGTCGGCCACCTCCGTAAGGTTCAAGCCGCCTTTTCTTAATTCATAATTCATAACGCTTCCTTTTAATATAATAGCTTGTCGCTAATCAAAATTTCTAATTTATCAAGCAGAAATTTACACCCCTGCTTAAAACGGCTGCAAAATTACAAAAAAAAATCGAATTATCGGAATACAAAAGCAAAAAAATCACTTTTTTATTCTTTTATATAAAAATAATCGTCAGAACAATTCGGAATGAGAGCCTGTATCAACTAATATAAGCACCAATTCCTGATTATTATATTTCCATATTAAAAGCCAATCTGGAGACAGATGACACTCCATACATCCTTTATATTCGCCCTTTAAAGGATGGGGGCGATACTTAGCCGGTAAGGATTCCCCCGAGGAAAGGAGACCAACAACTTCAATAAATATACTCTCGTCGCAACCTTGTTTTAGGCAACGACGATACGACTTCTTAAACCGCGTGGTAAATTTAATTTTGAATTTATTCATGAAGTTGTTTGATTAAATCCTCCACGCTGTCTGCTTCGTGCAGCTCTCCCTTATCCGCCTCTTCTATCGCTTTGAGCAGCTCCGTCTTTTTTCGCCGTGTGCTAACTTTGCCCACTCCCCGGAGCATTTTTATCGCTCTCCTGATATCGGAAAGCAGAGAGGTGTCTTCCACTTGTACAACTAACTCTGTCATAACATTTATATTTGTTCTTACGGCTGCAAAATTACAAAAAAAAATCGAATTATCGGAATAGTTATAGAAAAAAAGAAAAAAAATGCGATTTTTTTTGCTCATATCGAAAATTATTATTACCTTTGCAGCCGATTTCATTCATATCAGAGTTTCGACATCAGAAACAAGATACCAATTTTATTCAACACATCCAGTATGTTAAGCAAGGAAGAACTTTCATCTAAAAGTGTGGACCAACTTGCGCAAATTGCTCAAGGTATGGGTCTTAACATAGCCGAGGGGATGAGCAAAGACGATATCGTGTATGCCATTCTCGACGAACAGGCTATAGGAGCAGCGGCATCTACAGTGAAAAGCGAACAGGCAGCCCCGAAAAAAAGAAGGGGAAGAATACCTAATGCACTCAAAAAAGCGCAAGAGGAAGCTAAAGCCATAGCTGCACAGGATGACGCTAAAAACGACAATAAAGAAGAAGAGGCACCGGCACCGAAAAAAAGAGGAAGAAAGCCGAAAGCACAACAACTCGAACTCGACTTAGGCGTGGAACAGGCACCAGCGGCCGAAGAAAAGCCTAAAAAGAAAAGAGGAAGAAAGTCGGCTGCCGAAAAAGCGGCTGAATTAGCAGCTGCCGAAGAGCAGGCGAAGAAAGAGGAAATGGAAGAGCAGCAAGGCGAAGACACAGAGGCACAGCCCTTCGACAACGTGGAAGACACTAATGAGATGCCTGCCACCGCAGAGGGAGCAGAGGAGCCGCAGGAAAATCCAGAGGAGGCAGCACAGGAAGAAGGCGAAGAGATTCCCGTTTGGGAAGGAGACCCGGGTGACGGCACCGACTTCATCACCGTGGTGGACATTCCTATTGCCGACCATGCCGCCATACCCACCCGCAACATCTTCGACCAGACACAAGAGGTGGATAATATCCTCGCCGTGCAACAGCCCAACCCGCTCGACAAGTTTGGAGAGCAGGAATATGAGGAGCAGGAGCCTTACGACTTCACCGACATCATCGACACCAACGGCGTGCTCGAGGTGCTTGCCGACGGATACGGCTTCCTCAGAAGCAGCGACTACAACTATCTCTCGTCGCCTGATGACGTGTATGTGCCTGCTAATCAGATTAAAAGATACGGACTCAAAACCGGAGACGTGGTGCAGGGCAAAGTGCGACCGCCACACGCCGGAGAGAAATATTTCCCCCTCACAAGCATCCAGTTCATCAACGGCCGCAATCCCGAGGAGATTCGCGACCGGGTGGCTTTCGAGCACCTCACCCCGCTCTTCCCCGACGAGAAATTCAATCTCACTGGCGACCGTCTCACCACGAATCCCAGCACACGCATCTGCGACCTCTTCGCACCTATAGGAAAAGGTCAGAGAGCGCTCATCGTGGCACAGCCGAAAACAGGTAAGACAATCCTGATGAAGGATATTGCCAACGCCATCGCCGCCAACCACCCCGAGGCATACCTGATGATGCTGCTCATCGACGAGCGTCCAGAGGAGGTGACAGACATGAGCCGCACCGTCAACGCGGAGGTGATTGCCTCCACCTTCGACGAACCGGCAGAGAGACACGTGAAAATCGCAGGACTCGTGCTCGAGAAAGCAAAGAGAATGGTGGAATGCGGACACGACGTGGTGATTTTCCTCGACTCCATCACCAGGCTCGCCAGAGCATACAATGCCGTGGCGCCAACCAGCGGAAGGGTGCTCACCGGAGGTGTGGACAGCAATGCGCTGCAAAAGCCGAAACGCTTCTTCGGAGCCGCGCGTAATATCGAAAACGGAGGAAGTCTCACCATCATCGCCACTGCCCTTATCGACACTGGCAGCAAAATGGACGAGGTGATCTTCGAGGAGTTCAAAGGTACTGGTAATATGGAGCTCGTGCTTGAGCGCTCACTGAGCAACAAGCGCATCTTCCCGGCCATCAACCTTGTATTGTCAAGCACACGCCGCGACGACCTGCTGCACGACAAGACCACCCGCGACAGAATGTGGATCCTCAGAAAGTTCATCGCCGACATGACACCTGTGGAGGCAATGAACACCATAAGAGAAAAACTCGTGATGTCGAAAGACAACGACGAGTTCCTGCTCTCAATGAACGATTAATAATTGTCAATTAAAAATTTAAGGCTCACCTTTCGGTGAGCCTTAAATTTTTATACCAGTCCTTTTCCGTGGCAATTTTTGAATTTCTTTCCGCTTCCGCATGGGCAGGGGTCGTTGCGTCCTGGCAGCTTATCCACTTTCACGGGTTGCGGTCTTTGTGCTTGCGGCGCGCGTGTGTCGGTGTTTGCGGCAGCCTGCTGGTTCTCGTCCACGAGTTTCTCCTCTTGCAGGTCTTGTTTCTGCTCGTTATACCTCTGTGTGCGCTGCTCGGGTGCTGCCTCTCTCACTTGTTGCTGTTGCACCTCGGGTATTTGCGCGCGTGTGAGTATAGAGGTGATGCGGTTGTACATGTTGTCAACCATGGCGTCGAACACCTTTGCGCTTTCGAGTTTGAAAATCAGCAGCGGGTCTTTCTGCTCGTATGAGGCGTTCTGCACACTGTGCTTCAGCTCGTCGAGCTCACGGAGGTTCTCTTTCCATCCGTCGTCGATGATATGCAGGAGTATAACTTTCTCAAACTGCTTCACCACGCTCTTGCCCTCGGTGTTGTATGCCTCCTCGAGGTTGCAAGGAATATTGTAAACCTTCTTGCCGTCGGTGAAAGGCACCAGAATGCGCTCATACATATCGCCTTGTGCCTCATATACCTGTTTGATTACCGGCCAGGCCACGCTCTGTATGCGGTCGGTGCGGCGCTTGAAGGAAGCCATGGCATCTTGGAATGAGCGCTCGGCAAGGTCGGCGCGGCTCACCTCGGCAAACTGCTCCTCTGTGAACGGCACTTCCATGGAGAGGTATTTCAGGAACTCCTCCTTGCAACCCTCATAGTCGTTGCGCTCAATGATATTCGACACACGGTCCCAGATAATATTCGTGATGTCCATGCCGATACGTTCACCCATCAGGGCGTGGCGGCGCTTCTCGTAAATCACCGAGCGCTGCTTGTTCATCACGTCATCGTATTCGAGAAGGTGCTTACGGATACCGAAGTTGTTCTCCTCCACCTTCTTCTGTGCTTTCTCGATGCTGCGGCTAATCATCGGGCTCTCAATCATCTCGCCCTCCTTGAAGCCGAGCTTGTCCATAATCTTGGCGATGCGCTCTGATGCGAAAAGACGCATGAGCTTGTCTTCCAATGACACATAGAACACGCTGGAGCCCGGGTCGCCCTGACGTCCGGCACGACCACGCAACTGTCTGTCCACGCGGCGGCTCTCATGACGCTCCGTACCAATGATGGCGAGACCGCCGGCGGCCTTCACCTCCGGGGAGAGCTTGATATCGGTACCACGGCCGGCCATGTTGGTGGCGATGGTTACTGCTCCCTTGCCGTTGGTGCTCTGTCCAGCTAATGCCACAATCTCGGCCTCCTTCTGGTGCAACTTGGCGTTGAGCACTTGGTGAGGGATGTTGCGCATCTTAAGCATACGCGAGATAAGTTCGGAAATCTCCACCGACGTGGTACCCACTAAACAGGGGCGTCCGGAGTCGCGCATGGCAACAATCTCCTCGATCACTGCCGCATATTTCTCACGGGCGGTCTTATACACACGGTCGTCCATGTCGATACGTTGCACCGGACGGTTCGTGGGTATCTCCACCACGTCGAGTTTATAGATGTCCCAGAACTCGCCAGCCTCTGTGATGGCGGTACCGGTCATACCGGCCAGCTTATGGTAGAGGCGGAAATAGTTCTGCAAGGTGATGGTGGCGAAAGTCTGTGTGGCTGCCTCCACCTTCACATGCTCCTTGGCCTCCACAGCCTGGTGCAGTCCGTCGCTCCAGCGGCGGCCTTCCATAATACGACCGGTCTGCTCGTCCACGATTTTCACCTCGCCGTCAATCACCACATACTCGTCATCCTTATTAAACATGGTGTATGCCTTGAGCAGTTGCTGCAGGGTGTGCACCCTCTCGCTCTGCACGGCGTAGTGGTTCAACAGTTCGTCTTTCTTATCCAAGCGCGCCTGGTCGTCCAAGCCGGTTTCTTTCTCCAATTCAGAGAGTTGTCCGGCGATGTCGGGCAGCACAAAGAGCTCTTTGTCGTTCACCTGCTTAGCCAACCAGTCGGTACCCTTGTCGGTGAGCTCCACGGAGTTGAGCTTCTCCTCCACCACGAAATAGAGCGGTGCCACGGCCTCGGGCATCTTGCGGTTGTTGTTCTCCATATAAATCTCCTCGGTGGCGAGCATTCCTGCCTTGATGCCTTCCTCGGAGAGGTATTTGATCAGAGCCTTGTTTTTCGGCAGGGCCTTATGCGAGCGATAGAGTGAGAGGAAACCCTCCTGCTTAAGCTTCTCGTCGCCCTCCTCTGTGCCTTTGGTGATTTTCGCGCGTGCGTCGGCGAGATATTGGGTGGCGAGCTTGCGCTGCTCGTTCACGATTTTCTCCACGAGGGGCTGATACTCCTCAAACATCTGGTCGTCGCCTTTCGGCACCGGTCCGCTGATGATGAGCGGGGTGCGGGCGTCGTCGATAAGCACGCTATCGACCTCATCGACGATGGCGTAGTTGTGTGCCCTCTGCACGAGGTCGGCAGGCGAGATGGCCATGTTGTCACGCAGGTAGTCGAAACCGAATTCGTTGTTGGTACCGAAGGTGATGTCGGCCATATATGCCTGACGGCGTGCCTCACTGTTGGGCTGGTGCTTGTCGATGCAGTCCACAGAAAGTCCGTGGAACATATAGAGCGGTCCCATCCACTCGGAGTCACGTTTGGCCAAATAGTCGTTCACGGTCACCACGTGCACACCGTTGCCGGTCAAGGCATTCAGGAACACCGGTAGCGTGGCCACGAGGGTCTTACCCTCACCGGTGGCCATCTCTGCGATTTTACCTTGATGCAGCACCACGCCTCCGAAGAGCTGCACGTCGTAGTGCACCATGTCCCAAACCGTCTCGTTGCCTCCGGCCACCCAGTGGTTGTGCCAGATGGCCTTGTCGCCGTCGATGTCCACGAAGTCATGCATGGTTGCCAATTCACGGTCGAAGTCGTTGGCTTCCACCACCACATCCACGTTCTCGGCGAAACGCTTGGCTGTTTCTTTCACTATAGCAAACACCTCGGGCATCACCTCGTCTAAGGCTTTCTCGTAGATGTCGAGCACCTCTTTGTTCAGCTTGTCGATTTTAGTGAAGATTTCCTCGCGCTCGTCGATAGGAGTGTCTTCGATAGTGCCTTTCAGCTTCTCTATCTCTTCTTTCTGCTCCTTGGCGCTGTCTTGCACCTGGCGCTGCAGCTCCTTGGTCTTGGCGCGCAGCTCGTCGTTGCTGAGCAAAGTAATCTGCTCATACGCTTTTTTCACTTCCTCCACTTTCGGCTGAATAAGTTTCATGTCGCGTGATGACTTATTGCCGAAAATGCTCTGTACTAATTTAATAAAGTTCATTTCCTATATTTGTTTTTTTATTAACTTACCTAAACGCCGGAACGGCGTATAATTCTCAATTCTCAATTCTCAAATCTCAATTCTATTTTGGGCTGCAAAGTTACAAAAAAATATCGTAACACCACCAATTTCTAAAGAAAATTTTCTATATTACCTTATATTTATAAAGAAAAATTCTATATTTCGACCTCATTTCCCTGTTTTTAGTCTTCCAGACAAGGCCAGTGAAGCACCGCATCTTATCAGCAAACTCAGTGCCACAAAAATCAGGGCGCCGGGAACATTCTGGATAAACGGGGCTGCCACGAGCAGATAGAGCAACAGCGCCACTGCCTCGTATTTCCAAAACGGATTGTTAATTTTTTTCCTACCGCGCATTATCGTCATCGGAATGAAAAACAATGGTATCGGATTGAGCAGCAGTATGTTCATATTCAGACTCACTGTGGGATGCTCCGAGAAAATCATCATTGCCAAGATGATGCCAGTGCCGCCTACTGCCAAGAGATAGATGGCATCGAGCAACCAAAACACCTTGCGCCTCTTCCATTCCACGAAAGTGAGGACGGCGGTAAACAAAAGCAGCAATAGTCCGCACTCATTTGGAGTTAAAGGAAAGCCTCCACTCGTAATAGTTATCCCACTGGGCGATAATTGTTTCGCAGTTGCCGCCAAAGGCCGTGTGCTGCCGTCGGGGTTTAAAATGTCGGCATTGTTGAAATCGTTCTCTAAGGTGATGGGCGCAAACTGCTGCTGGGTGTTGTCTATCTTCCTGTCGGCTGCCACACCAAGCAAAATATCCTCTCCGAACCTCGTCCAAGGCATCGAGGCATTATACTGATGCACCATCTCGCGGAAGGTGGTTTCATTTTCTTTCCAATGATAATCAATCTTTCCCTCTAAGCACGAGGCGATGATGTCGCGAGCTTTCGTGGTGCAGTTTTTGTAAAAGAAATTATAACGGTAAGTCTTGTTTTCCTCACGGCAGTTCTCAAACAGCGCCGCCATCAGTCTCGCCTTCTCTAAAGCAGTGAGATTCAGCGGCTGTTCTATCACTTGGCGGCCCTCTTCCTTGTAATCCTTCAAAAATATTGATGTCGGCCAGGCTGCAAGCTCATAATCCGTGAGCCCCATAATAAATCTCAGCACGAAAAATTTCTTCTTGAATGAAAAAATGCCATAGTTGAATGCCAAATCTCTGCCATTTTGTCGCTTGTCGTTCATCCTTATGGCAGTATGACCGAAAATCGTATATTGCTCGTGGCCGGGGGCGCAAGTGAGAAGACTGAAATCCACAGAGTCGATATCCGAAGGATAGGCTTCAGAAACCGAAGACTGGGCTGTTCCCGATTCGTTCGAGGTTCCCGACTGTTCCGTTGAGGCTCCCGATTGCTCCATTGAGGCTCCCGATTGCTCCGTTGAGGCTCCCGATTGCTCCATTGAAGTTCCCGATTGCTCCGTTGAAATCCCCGGCTGCTCCGTTGATGCAGGCGAAGCTCCCCCCTGCCCCTGTATCGGCAGAAAAAGTGCCAAGGCGACTACCGACGCCATTAATCTGTTGTCGCCAATAATGCGGCAAAATATATTTTTATGTTCCATATTTCACGCAAAAAACGTTAATTTTACTTTTCAACGTGCAAAATTACTCTATATTTTTGATATAAAACGATTTTTCTTTCGATAAAATGCTTTTTTCTCGATTTTTTTCAATAATTTTGCACCCCGAAAAGAAATAACAATAAATAAAAGGATGAATAAACGCATAACATACGCGCTCGCCGCCTGCCTCCTCACAGCTACTGGAGCACAGGCACAAAACAGCACGCGCTCACCATACAGCCAATTTGGATTGGGAGTACTCTCACAAGAAGGAGGAAGTGTCAACAGAGGCATGGACGGACTCGGTATCGCATTGAGGACAACAGAAGGCATCAACACACTCAACCCGGCATCGTATTCCGCCATCGACTCGCTCACCTTCATTTTCGACATGGGTATGTCAGGGCAATTTTCACACTATACCGAAAACGGACTGAGCAAAAACGCGAAAACGGCCAGCTTCGACTATGCCTACGGAGCATTCCGCGCATTCAAAAACGTCGGCATGGCCTTCGGTATCCGGCCCTTCTCGAACGTGGGATACAACTATTACAACACCACCACCATCGCCACCGACCCCAATGAGCTGGCATCGAAAACCACTTCCACCAACACATACACCGGAGGCGACGGACTCACCGACAACGGAAGCACCGGACTGCACGAAATATTCCTCGGAGCAGCCTGGAGACCAGTGAAATACGTGTCTGTCGGCGTCGAAGGAGGATATATGTGGGGCTCATCCACAAGAACAGTTACCAACGCATATAACTCTTCATATATCAACACGTTGAAGAAAGTGTATTATATGAAGATCAACACGCTGAACTTCAATGCCGGCTTGCAGGTGATTATACCGATGGCGAAAAACGACAACCTCGTGCTCGGTGCGACATACAAACTCGGGCACGGCACTAAGTCGGACATCTATTGCAACCTCATCAGCACTTACACCTCGTCGTCAACAAGCGACACGACGAAATTCGAAATCGGGGAAAATCAAAAACTACCCCACTCCTTCGGCGTGGGCGTAACTTACAGTCACGGAACAAAATTTATGATCGGTGCCGACTACTCATTGCAGAAATGGGGAAGCATCGACTATCCCGTCTTCTCCGGCACAACCAACGGCTCATACAAAATGATGTCGGGACAACTCAAAGACCGACACAAATTCACCATCGGAGGACAGTGGCTGCCCGACCCCGTGCAGAGAAGCATCTTCAAAAGGATAAGATACAGATTCGGACTCTCCTACACCACACCTTATATAAAAGTAAATGGCAAAGACGGGCCTAAAGAACTCAGCGCGTCGCTCGGTTTCGGAATACCTATCTTTAATAAATGGAACAACAGGTCGATACTCAACATTTCGGCTCAATACGCCAGGGTGAATGCCTCGGGGATGATTAAGGAAGACAATTTCAGAATCAACATCGGCTTCACATTCAATGAAAGATGGTTTATGAAATGGAAAGTCGAATAATAATAACACTTTTCGCAATCCTGCTCACCACAACCGCATGCAACGAAGTGCATGAGCATACCGCACCGGCCATCAACGACAGAGACTCCGTGTCGATGATGACCACATACGGCATCAACACGCTCATCAGCGACTCCGGGGTCGTGAAATACAGAATGGTGGCAGAAAGATGGGATGTCAATGTGCTGAAACAACCCAACAAATGGACTTTCGACAAAGGGGTCTTCCTTGAGCAATACGACAAGAAATTCAACCCCATGGCATACATACAATGCGACACCGCATACTACTACGACAAACTGAAAATATGGGAACTTAGAGGCAGAGTGGTATATAAAACCACCGACGGCATGACATACAGAGGCGAGGAACTATACTGGGACGAGGGCAAACATGAGCTCTATTCCAACGTCTTCTCACACGTGGTTACACCCGAAAGGGAACTGCAAGGCGCAAGCTTCAGAAGCGATGAGGCTATGAGGCACTACACCGTGAGCAACTCAAAAGGCTCAATGGTGAAACCACAGGAAAGCGCAGCAGCAGAACCGCAAACAGACAAAAAAGAAAACAAAGAGGACACCATACCGGAGCCGCCGAAGAGACAAAAACAAAAAGCAATGAGAGGTAATACCTTCAATCAACCAAAACAACAATGAGCGGACAAACAGCAAATATCATCGGAATCATCATCACTCTGATGCTCAGCGGATTCTTCTCCGGAATGGAGATAGCATTCGTGTCGAGCAACAGACTCAGACTCGAAATGGACAAGGGGAAAAACGGACTTTCACAAAAAGCCATCGACCTGTTCTACAGAAATTCTGAAGACTATATCTCCACCATGCTCGTGGGCAACAACATCGTGCTGGTCGTATATGGCATCTTCATAGCCAACTTCTTCAACGCCACCATCTTCCACAATCTCCCCGCCGCAGTGCAAGTGCCGCTCAACTCCGTGGTGTCAACGATCATCGTGCTGTTCACTGGAGAATACCTGCCGAAAACAATCTTTAAAAACAATGCCAACAGACTCCTCACTTTCTTCGCGCCAATAGCATACATCTTCTATATCGTGCTATACCCCATCTGCCGCTTCTCCACATTCCTGTCGAACATAATACTCAAAATCGCAGGACTCAAACCGCAGCAGAAAGAGACAAAGAGCGAATTCTCAAAAACTGACCTCGACGACCTCGTGACAAGCACCATCGACAAAACAGGAGAGGACAAAGTGGAAGACGAGGTGAAGATATTCAAAAACGCACTCGACTTCCCCGACATAAAAGTCAGAGACTGCATGGTGCCGAGAACGGAAATACAGGCCGTGGACATCGACTGCACCACGGAAGAGCTGCTCGACAAATTCCAAACCAGCGGAAAGTCGAAAATCATCGTGTATAAAGAGGATATCGACCATGTTGTGGGATACATACACATATCAGAGATGTTTACCGACCAGGACAACTGGCGCGACAAAATCAGAAACATGCCCGACGTGGCAGAGACCATGGCGGCCAACAAACTCATGCAGACGTTCCTGCAGCAGAAGAAAAACCTCGGAGTGGTGATAGATGAGTTCGGAGGAACAAGCGGCATCATCTCACTCGAGGACATACTCGAAAACATACTCGGAGACATCGAGGACGAGCACGACAACGACGAATACGTGGCGAAGAAAACTGAAACAGGCGAATATGTCCTTTCGGCACGATTGGAAATAGACAAGATAAACGAAAAGTTCGACCTCGACCTGCCAGAAAGCGAAGACTACAAGACGCTCGGAGGTATGATCCTCTTCAACTACGAGAGTTTCCCGAAACTCAACGAGGTCATCGTAATAGGCAAATATGAGTTCAAAATATTGAAGACGTCAATATCAAAAATTGAGCTCGTAAAACTCAAAGTTAACGAAGAATAACGCAAAAAAACGCCATTCTATCGGCAAAAACAAGATTTTTCAACACTTTTTCCACAAAAAAAAGATAAAAAAACTTGTATGTCAGTAATTTTTCGTAACTTTGCAGCTTGAAAATCCGCGGCGGCGCTGCCCCGACTGGGCAAACACGAGCAAGCTCGTGAATTGACAATTGATAATTGACAATTGACAATTAAGCACCGTTCCGGTGCAAGAGTTCTCCGTTAGGAGCTGCCCCGACTGGGTCGGGTTAGATTAGATGACAGTTAGTCGGGCTTTGTCCGTCAAAAATGAGAATAAAAATAAATTAAAAAATAAATTAAAAAATGGCAGTATTAGGAAAAATCAGAAGCAAAGGGGCCTTGCTCGTAGGAATAATCGGACTCGGCCTGTTCGCATTCATCGCAGAAGAGGCTTTCCGCTCTTGCGAGTCAACAAAAAACCAGCAGAGAATGCAAGCTGGTGAAGTCCTCGGACAAAAAATTAACATGCAGGAATTCCAAGACAGGGTCAATGAGTACATTGATGTGCTTAAAATCACACAAGGAAGAGAAAACTTCTCTGACGAAGAGCACACACAAATCAACGACTTTGTGTGGAACATGTTCGTACAGGACGCTATTATCAACGAAGAGTGTGAGAAAGTTGGCCTCACTGTTACAGACCAGGAATTGGCCAACATAATGGCAGAGGGCACATACCCAATGCTGCGCCAAACACCGTTTATCAACCAGCAAACCGGACGTTTCGACGTGAACCAGCTCAAGCAGTTCCTCGACCAGTATAAAAAACTTGGAACCACCGCCAACCAGAACCCGCAGGCGGCTGAGCAATACCAAACACTCTACAAATATTGGACATTTATGGAGAAAAGACTGCGCATGCAGCTCCTCTCAGATAAATACCAGTCGCTCATCGGCTCTATGGTCTTCTCAAACCCGGTATCTGCAAAAGCCGCTTTCGACTCAAGATCGCAATCAGCTGACATCCAACTCGCTTCTGTGGCTTATTCCACTATCAACGACAACGACGTGAAAATCAGCGACGGAGACCTGAAAGCTAAATACAACGAGGAGAAGGAGTGGTTCAAACAGTACGTGGAGACACGCGACATCAAATATGTTGACTTCCATATCGTGGCAAGCGCTGCTGACCGCGCACAGCTCACTAAAGAGATGGAAGAGGTGGCAAACAAACTCCGTGAGGGCGGTGACCCCGCAGAGACCATGAGAAAAGCCAACTCGCTCGTCACTTACCTCGGATTGCCCGTGTCGGCAAAAGCTCTCCCCCGCGACGTGAAAACTCAACTCGACTCTATGAGCGTTGGTCAGACCGTGGGACCCAAAGAGGTGACATCTGACAACACCCTCAACGTGATTAAGCTTATCGCTAAATCACAGCAGCCCGACTCTATACAGTTCAGAGCTATCCAAGTGGTTGGCAACACTATCGACGAGATACGCAGCAGAGCCGACAGTATCGCTAAAGCTATCCAAGGCGGAGCTGACTTCTCTGCAATTGCTAAAGTGTATGGTCAGGAAGGCAAAGAGCAGTGGCTCACAAGCGCCATGTATGAGAACGCCAACCAGGCTATCGAGGGCGACAACTTGAAATTTCACAAGGCAATCATCAACGGCACCGTGAATCAGGTGCAGAACCTCGAGCTCGCCACAACCAACTTCATCATACAGGTGCTCAACAAAAAAGCTATGGTTGACAAATACGACGTGGCTGTGGTGAAACGCTATATCGACTTCTCGAAAGGCACTCAGCAGGAGGCTTACAATAAGTTCAGCCAGTTCGTAAGCGAGGCCGGCAACGACATCAAAGCTCTCCAGGAGAAAGCTGCTAAATACGGATTCAAAGTGCAGGAGCGCAAGAACATGAGATCTAACGAGCACTATGTGGCCGGTCTGAAAGGCACACACGACGCTCTGAAATGGGTCTTTGACCAAGCCAAGAAAGGTGATGTGTCACAGCTCTATGAGTGCGGCGCCAACGGTAACGACCACCTGCTCGTGATTGCTCTCGAGGATGTGAACGAGAAAGGGTATCGCTCACAGAAGTCTGTGGAAGAAATCCTGAAACAGCAAGTGCTCAAAGATAAGAAATTCGACCTCATCGCTAAAAAGCTCGAAAGCGTAAAGTCTGTGGAAGACGCTAAGGCTAAAGCCGGTGCCACTGTGAGCGAGGTAAACCAGATTTCTTACTCTTCACCGGCATACGTACAGGCCACTGGCGCAAGCGAGCCAGCACTCACTGGTGCTGTGGCAACAACCAAACAGGGCGATTTCCACGCTCAGCCTGTGAAAGGCAACGCCGGAGTGTATGTCTTCAAAGTTGACAAGAAGACTCTGGCTACTTCTAAATACGATGCTGTAGCTGAAGAAGGCACTCTACAACAGCAGGCACTGCAAGCAGTAGGCAGATTTATGCAGGAGGAGCTTTATCAGAAGGCTGAAGTGGTTGACAAGAGATACCTCTTCTAATAAGCACAAACATAATGTAATATAAATGAAGAGGCTGCATCCAAAACGGACGCAGCCTCT